>ENA-OSJC01000017-OSJC01000017.1-marine-metagenome-genome-assembly--contig:-NODE-17-length-190836-cov-24.921681_pt1 | contig 190836 bp, 203 predicted proteins | sample MGYA00237885_ERZ534234 | MGnify/ENA primary metagenome ERZ534234 (study PRJEB26413, sample SAMN06343907) | marine metagenome | isolation source: coastal waters | place: Atlantic Ocean: West Antarctic...
TAACCTTCTGCATACTTATTAGTAAATACACTTCCGCTTAATTCCATTACTGCATCGCTGGCATAGTTTTCACTTGCTATAAGCTCTATTGTGTTATCTTGACGTACTGTTTCTTTATCTAAGATTTCTCTTATTTTTGTATCCATATTCATAGTCCGATTAAACCCCAACCGTGGTTAGCAATTGCATTAAGTATAATAGCAACACATGTCAACATGTGAGTTAACCACCATACCGTTCTAATTCCTGCTACAGTATTTGCTTGGGTATCTGTTTCGCCGACTTTCTCGCCTAAACTTTTTGCCCAAACTTTCCAATACTTATTCATATCTCTTTTCCAGCAAATTCTCCAGCCATTGGGAATACCGTTGCAATAACTTCTGCTACTGCATGTGCTAATTCCATATGTTCTAACTGTGTGCCATTTGATCCACGCAATTCAATATAATGTATCCAGCTACGAAGTGTACCATTCACGTAGAGCCTGCTTAGTGTGTTTCCTTCTGGAAGTACTGCTCTTGCCTGCTCTTTAGCAATTCCTTTGCTTATAGCCCAATTGTAAGCGTCTAAGGATGCGTCTATAACTCGTTGTTGCTTGTTTTTCCATTCGCCTTGGAGTACTGCATGTCCATCCATCTCAGGATCAAGTTCAATACTGTTTTGCCTATTAACAGGATCTTGTAATCTTGCTTGTCTAATCTCAAATGCTAAATCTTTTGTAGGGTCTGCGTAACGTTGACTAAACTCTTGGAAACTAAAACTTCTGTGTCTCAATAATTGTCTAGCAATGTCTCTAGTAGTTTCTACTTCCATACAAACACTTACCATTTCAAGTGGGCTCCAATGTTTGTGCTTCATTAGATACTTTACTAGCTTGTCATTTGTTTTTGTATTGTCTTGATTTTCTGGATTACTTACCCTGGCACAATATGCCACTAAGCCTAATAGACTTGAATCTTTATCTAATCCGGATGGGTCTGGTGCTTGACTATAACTAATTATCTTTGCTTTCATTATTTTAAAAATTCCTTATTGTTATCGTTGTTTAAAAATGCTTTTGCTACTTGGTCATGTCCCCAATCATCAAAGTGCGAAGCTAAAGGTATCCAGCCTCGTTCCGATGATAATTTTCTCCAGTTTTCAATAGAGCCAAATGATTCTGGAATAATGTCCCAAATATCCATTAACGAAAAGTCTGGTAACCTTGTTAATGTGCTGGAAGTTAAATCGTCTGTGAAAGGGAAGGGCAATAATATTACTTTGACCCCCAATTGGTCACATATCGCTTTAACTAATGATATACTGGATAATGCTCTTAAATATCGTTTATATTGAGGAGTAGTATAAAACTCTTTATCTTCTAACCCTACAAACACTTGACCAAATTTGTCAACTACTTTATTTGCAGGTACTACAGGTACTTCACTTGCAACAACTCCTCTATGTGCTACCCATTCACGATTACCAAGTCTTCTACCAGCTGGATCTCTGGACTTAGTAGGCAGGAAATTGCTAAACAGTATTCCAAGTTTAGATAAAAATGCTGGAGTTCTAGCCATGTCTATCACTATCTTTTCATTTAGGTCAAATAAACTCTTCTTATCAGGTATGTTTTCTTGTTGTAATTGCTCTACAAATGTAAATGTACCAGTATAAATTAAATGGGATATTTTTCTATCGTTTAATAATCTACCAATAGTAACAAATGCGCCGGCTTCCCAATCACTCCAATTAATGCCTTCAAATTCTACTTTTTTAAAGTCGCCTTGTTCTGCAATAATGTCTGCCCAATGTGGTTCGTTCCAATTAGCGGCGGAATAACTTGCTCCACTGACCATCAGCTTATTTTTTTTCCTCATAGATTTGCTCTCACGCATGTTTCTTTAATCTCTGCTACTTCATCTTTGTTATTTTTAAATAGTTTCATCCAAAACGGAGGATCTATATTATCTTGTATCATTTTTATTTGTTCATCGTTAAAACGTTCTAACAATGTTCCGCCTGTGTCACTTAAATACAACACCCAAGGACTTACTTTGCCTGAACGTATATCATATACTGCTCTGCTAGGAGATACATTAATAAAGTATGACTGCCATATTTCATTATGTTCTTCTCCCCACTTGGACATGTAAATTACAGTTCGCTCTAATGCTTTTAGACCAGGCTCTTTTTTTACATATTCTTTTAAAAACTTATCGTACTGTGCATCAGATATCCATAACTTTAATTTTACGCCTGTCTTAATTAGCCATTCTGTAAATTGTTCTGGCTGTAGCCATTCGTTCACTTGACATGCTCTGCCAAATTTAACAAATGATTCGTAATAAGGACTTACAATAAAGTCTTCCATTGTCTTAGGATGTTTAGCACTAGTATTTAAATCATAAAACATTTGGAATGCACGGTGGCTTAATCGTATGTGGCTCATATCCTTGTCTGCATATCTGCGTTTCTTTACACACATATGAACTGCCAGAGTAGTCTCTGACTTAAATGATTTTTTGCACCACTTACATTCCATTATTTAAATATCTCTTTTATTTCTTTATCCTCAACGCCAGCATCTTTAACATATTGCTTGAGTTCGTCTTTAGTGTTTATACTTAATAGTAACTCTAACTCATCATGCTTTAAATGTGGCAGTAATTCTGATATTGCTGTAAACACCTTGTTTTTCTTTTTTCTAGTGTTCGGCGGTTTAATGTATTCATGATTTTGCGTTTTGCCACAACCAGCTACAGTAAACAATAGCCATTGTAATTCTGGATGTTTACTAACATCACTAAATCTATTATTAATACATTCGTTAACCATATATAAGTAGTCAGCTGACTTTGGGCCTCGAACACAACTAGCATAACGCATCATCATCCAGGCACTAAATGCCTTTTTCTTTTCTGCATCAAGCCTAGTATACCATCCTCGATCCTTTACGTCAATCGCTCTCATAACTTCTGATAGTGGTATAGCTGGTGCCTTCTTCTTAGCCGCCATGATAATCCTTGTATGTTTTTATAAAGTGTTCCTCGCCATTAGCAACATTTTCAGCCCATGTAGATCCGGCTTCCTCATCTGCAGTATCGCTGATGTATTTATAACAGTAAAATTTTACGACTTCATTTTTACAAACTTTTGCAATTGCATAGGCTTCCATTTCAACAATGTCTGTAGGTATTGCCAGTTTAGGATTTATAACAAAATCATCTCCAGTACTACAAGAGATGCCTTCACCAATAACAATTGTTCTGCTGTTTGGTTCGAATGGTGTCTCTCCTAGTTCGATACCTAGTTGTGTGCATTTCATATCACGTTGTACAACTTTACCAACTTGATGTATGCCGTTATGCAATGTGATTCCTCCAGCAGTACCAAAGTTCCAAACACGTTCAGGCTTGTATCTTTCTATTAACTTTGCCGCTGTCATACTTGCATTAACTTTACCTACTCCAGTAAAGAAAACGTTTTCCCATGTAGCCATTTCAGGAGCTTCTTGCTCCAATGCTATTAAAATTATATCTTTGATATTATTCACCTTCAAATTCGATTAGTGTGTTTACGCTGTATCCATGTTGTTTTATTATAGCACTTCCTTTAAGTGTGGGCAAGTCTATTAGTGCTAAAATTAAAATATTTTCTTTTGGTACAGCAAAATGTTCATGTACAATGTCAGCACACGCTATTGCTGTGCCGCCTGTAGCAATTAAGTCGTCCATGATTACTACTTTGTCGTGTGGTGCAATGTCTGTACTGCATTGTATGTTTAAACTTGCAGTACCGTATTCTAGTTCGTAGTCTTTCCTATATATCTTACCAGGCAACTTACCAGGCTTACGAGCCATTATAAAAGGCAAGTCTAGATCGCTGGCAATAGGAGCACCAAATACAAACCCTCTACTTTCAATGCCAATAAGTTTAGTAGCACCAAAGCCCATTGTTAATGAAGTTAACTCTGATAATGACTTGTTAAATGCTTCGGGGTTTTCTAGCAGGCTTGTAATATCTCTAAATTCAATACCTGCTTTTGGAAATCCGGAAACTGTTCTAATACTATCTTTTAAATCAATATTATAACTACTCGGCATTTAATTCATCTTCCATATCAAGCCACATTTCGTTTTCGTCTAAATACTCCGGTGTGTACTTGGTATCGTTGTCATGCCATTTCATATTCATATACCCTACACTTGCATAGTAGCCTTTACCGTTTGTATCGTTATTATCCCATTCCTGTTCTAATACTTCTTTTTTATACCAAACGTCTTCCACAATTTCGCCACACATTGTTTCAACAGTATTGAATGCAATTTGGTTAGGGTCGAAATCTTCGCCTATAGTTTCAACAAACCAACAACCAAATCCACCTTTCTCACTACTATGAAATTGTAGCACTGGCTTATAATCAGTCATGTCGTCTGGCTTAGTTGTGTCATGGTATGCTTCTCTACCGTATAAATGCCATCCATCTATATCAATTTGATTGGTGTAGGGATAATCATCGCTACCGTCTGCTTTAACTTCTTCGACTGTAAATTGGTCATCTGAGTAAGCACCATTTATATGTTCGATGTCCGTTGTTTCTGTCCACGATTCAAAGTCTTCGTAAGGAATTGGAATATCGTTATCTATATCTTCATCGTCCCAACCGAAACTAGTAACATAATCTATTAACTCGCTTTCTTCTTTATCCATAAAGTAGTCTACGAAATCTTCGTTAACTGTACCAATTGTTACTTCGCCACCTCGGTATCCTGCTTCAATTCTAAAACGCCTTTTTACACCTTTCAGTTTCTGCGTCATTTTATCTATATCTGTATCTAAACTCATTTGAGCCTCCTAGTCAATTAACTGACCAATATCTATTTCATGTGGTATTTTATTTGCTTCTTTAACAAACATGACACACTTAGGATTGTGACCATCTTCTAGAGGTACAATTAACATGTGTCCATTTTTTAGCTTTGGAAAGAACCACTTCACATCTTGAAAGATATTTGTAATTTTAATTTCTTCTGCTGACAACAGTGAGCCGCTTAGTGGATTTAATGCCACTGTTAAAAAGCCTCTATTGTTTAAACTAGTTAATGGAATAACTTCCACGCCAGTTAAATCTTCATCGGTGATTGCTATACTCCAATCCATCGGCATTTGAATATTGTGTTCACCGATTTGTAAACATATTGCTGGAGCATAAAAACTCTCTAGGAATATGAGGGGTAGGAAATAGTAATCCATAAATGTCGGATCGGTCGTATCAAACACAGCAAACCGGACATCATCTATCTGATCCGGAACTTGGTCTATTTCAAATACGGTATTCTCAACTGTTAATATTTTCATTTATACTCCACTTTGGTAACTTGAAATTTGAAAGATTGCTCTTTATAAAAGGCTTTCCTTTTTGTCAAATGACGTTTACTATATTTTAAATTACTAGTTACATCGATTACCTGTAAATAGTCCTTGTCTTCTGCTTTACGGATTCCTCTGCCAATACTCTGAATTACCCTAACAAAACTCTTGCCTGGTTCTACCATTACAAGATTAAAGATTCTAGGTATGTTAATTCCAACTGCGGCAACTCCGTAAGTTGCTACAATTACTTTATTATCCATATCGGATACTTCAGCATATTCTTCTTGCCTGTCTTTCACTTTCATTGCACCTGATATAAATGCCCATTCAGGGTTTCTTTCTTTAAACATTTCACCTGTTGCAAGTCTATCAATTAGCACTAATGTATTTCCGTTATCGGCTAATCCATTAATAATTGAAGACAAGTGGTCTATACGTTTAGGGTCTGTTACTAGCCATTTTAATTCTTGTGCATAACCTGTAAAGCCTTGCACACCGTCTTGCATTTGAAAAATATTAATATCCAGGTCTGCTAGGACGCCTCTGTCTTGTAACTCTTTACTACTTAAACTTCCAGTAACTGGACCTAAGCAACAAGTACACCCAACTGCTTCGTGTTCATCTTGTGGTATTGTGCCTGTTAATCCCCAACGGATTGGAACATTAGCAAACACTCCTCCTAATAGTTTCTGGAGTACATCGGCTTTTGCCTTGTGTACTTCATCTACCATAATACAAACTACTCCATCTAAGAACTGGTCTATTGGAAAGTCTGCTTCAAACTTCTTACTTTTCTTTTCTAGTACTGCTAAACTCTGCCATGTACAAATAGTATGAGTTTTGTCATACTGTTTCCTGTCACCAAATAGTACTCCCACATCAAGACCTAAATTCTTATAGTCTCTTTCTGTTTGTACTACTAAGTCCTTATTAGGAACAATAACTATACTACGCCCATAAGGTTCACACATATCGCTTAAGGCGGCTGTTATGAGAGTCTTACCGGCTCCTGTAGCCACTTGCTGTAAACTCTGTGGATTCTTTAAAAAGTTATTAATAACTTCTACTTGATAATCCCTTAGTATTACAGGCGAGCCTTCTGCTGGATGACCTTTGGGCCACATAGTGTTTTCATATCTTAACTCATTTATAGGTTCAAATGCAAACTGCCATTTGCTCCTCTGGTCATCTACTTCAACACTATATCCGCAGTCTTGAACTATGGGTAGTAATCTATCCAATAAGTTCATATATGTTCTACCGCCAATATCACAATACCTAACACACCCATCCCACCTGCCAAGTTTATAAGCTGGCATGTGGTAGGCGTAAGGTAAAAAGTATTTTGCCGCATCAGAAATCTTACGTCTTGTTGCTGGATCTAATCCTGCAAACTTTACGTTAACTTCGTCTCGAATCTCTAGAACACATTTAGGCATAAGTTATTATACTACCAGTTGTACTGAATTGTCAAGTTAAATTCTCTGCCTTTATTATTATAATAAGGAAGAACCTCTGCTTGTTCGTTTGTTAAGTTTAATGCTGTAAAAGAAATAGTAGTGTTATTAGGAAGTTTTTTTACTGCATAAAAGTTTAGCTTCTTAAGGTCGTCTAAGTATTCTTGTCCAGTTGGAAGTGTATCATACAGACCAGGTGTTCTGTCAAATGATCCTACATACCTTACTTTGTATGCAATTTCTTTCCACATCTTTTTGTATGTTAGAACTGTAATGTACTGTGCCACTCTTGCTTTATCAGAATCGTTGTACTTTATCATAACACTTACTGGTCCAAAGTTATTAGAGAATCTAACACCCTGTGTAGAGTAACTGCCTGCATTGTAATACCTTGCATTGGTCCACACATCAGTACTACTAGCTGGTTCTACCATCTCTATAATATCATCGCTTTCGTCAATTGCATTTGCAATAGGCATTATAGTATTAAAGCCAGGAGTATACTCAATTGATTCTTCAAAGTCATATCTAAATAAACTTAAAGCACCAAAACCAATCTCATAGCCTGTGCCTTCTTCTGGCATTAGCTCATCATTAGCATCAACGTAACTGTCGCCGTAAAGCTCGTACAAGTTAGGCTTTCTAAAACTAGTACCTACGTTAAGATAGAACTGGTCTTTAGCTATTCCAAAACGCAATGCATTCTGGTCATCGTTGCCATACCTAATTCCAAAGTTGTAGTCTAGAATAAATTGTGCATCAACACTTAGAAACACGCCATAGTTATCATCGCTATGTTCATTGTATTGTTCTTTGCTACCATCTACACCATATGTTACTTCAAGTAGTGTCGACAAATTTGTAGTGTCGCCTATTCTGAAATAATCTCTACTGCTTTCGTTTTGATATGTACTTACACCTTCAGTAAAATATTCTGCTTTCTCTTCTGTTCTACCTAGAGTAAAGTATTCGTTCCTTACACTAACTGTAACTTTTTGACCGTCTTGTAAACAATCGTTTGATTGAGTGAACTCTGGTGTATAACAGTTGTCATAATCGTAAGCATAATCTACTGCATTAACTATAAACTTAAAGTCGCCGGCGTCTGCTATAATTTTAGCACTCTTGTTTTCGTACTTGTCTGTTTCAGTATTATCATTCCTTGTTTGTTGCTCTACACTAAAGTCTGAATACTGGAACCAACTTGTAGGGGCAACACTAATATACTGCTGGTGGTTTGAACCAAGCCTTGCAGTTACACTAGTATCAATAGTGTCTTGAATTAGTACTGTTCCAGCTATACTGCCTGAGCCGTACATAACTCCGTTTGCACCACTAATAACTTTTACTGTTTCGCCACTAGTAATGTCGTGTCCAAAATCATACCAACCACTGCCTGGGTTGTTTGCTGGAACACCATTTTTATATACTACGGTATGTACAGATTGAGCACCACGTTCTCTGAACATTGTACTTGCTCCGTAACCACCTGCCATCCAAGTCTTATCAGGCATTATTGCCTCGAATAAAGTTGTACTTGTTAACGGACTTGCTTTTGTAGTTTTAACCTCTTGGGCATATACTACTACTTCTTCTATATTTTCTGCCTGGGCCTGGAATGCGAATAGCATTATGGCGGCAAAAGTAAACATCTTGTTCATACTTCTCCTCTTTTTAAATGTTATTATCTTTGTCTTTCAACAATAAGTAATTATACACTTTACTGTGTCAAAGTCAAGTAATTTCTATTACTCAATTACACAAAAGGTGAAGCCCGGAGGGGATCCGGGCTTCGTGGTGCTCCATTTAGGGGATGACTAACAATCGAGCACCGGGGGAACTGTTAGTTCGTTTCTTATTAAATTGTTCCTTTCATACAAGTAGTTCTTGCAAGTTTTTCCCAATTAGCAGGATCCATTTTTCTAAGATCCGATATCTTCAAAACCATTCTCAAACTTATCTCTCTAAGAGCTTCTTGGTTAGTGGTCATAAAGTTAATAATTTCTTTATCACCTTCTACACCAAACTTGTATTCTTCAAGCATACCATCTTTAACAATCTGGTTAATCCTGAGGAACTTATCTCTTATAGAGTTCATTGTAAGATCCAAGTAGTGACATCTTGACATAAGTGCCGCTAAGTGATCCTTAATCTTTTTAGAACGAACGTTTTCAAAGTCTACGTTAGTAATAAAGATACAACCACCTTTGAATTCAAATCTATCTGGAATACCTTCTCTACGAAGTGCTTGTGATTCTGACTTCCAAGTAATAGTTCTTTTCTTACCTGAGTCCAAAGTTGCTTTAAGCATATTCAAACATACTTCATCAAACAACACACTATCACAGTCATCAAATACAAGTATGTTACCTGCTTCTGAATTGTTATATAGTGTTTGGAATAAACCAATTGGAGTAACCGAACCTTTTACTACTTCAGTTCTTGCAGGCTTGCCAGCAACCTCAGTAAGCATATCGTAATCTTCTAGCACAGTTTCTACACCATAAGATTTACCAACACCTGGAGGACCACTAACAATCATACCACGTACTGTACCTTCTGCTACAGCATGAGTCATTCTATCAAGAATATCAAAACGTTCTCTGATACGCTCAATTGCTTCTTCGTCATTTTCTTCTTTCTTAGGCTTCAGATCAATTTTTGGTTGCTCTGCATAAACACTAGGAGTTACATATTCTAGATCCTGTGTTGGATCTTCTATAAGTACTCTTATACTAGCGAACTGGTCTCCCATTACTTCACTACCGTTTACTGTAATGAACGCACCTTTCTTACCTATGTTAAGTGGCTTAATAATTGGAAATACTGTATCAACGATTTCGTTTTTACGGTAAGTACCAGCCTTAATCTTTACATAGTTTAGTTTGTTTTTCTTCATTGTTGTCATATTAGTCATCCCCGACATTATGATTATTGTTAACAAGCCCTTCTTATTAACTTATGTATATTATACTAAATTCTAGGACCAATGTCAACCTTTTACCGTTTTTATTGGCTTTTTCTTCCTTTCCTTTATTGTCTAATAAGTATATATTATACTACCTTTTAGGGGTGATGTCAACCTTTTACCACAAATAGTGGTAAATTATTGGATGATATTGAGATGCTTATATGCTTTTTGTACTGCTTTTGCTTGATTGTATGCATCAGCGAGTGCTGAGTGCAAGTCCTTTTGATTACCCGAATCGTCTTTACGCAGATCCCTTGGGACCAGTTGTCCTAGTGTTCTGCTATCAGCTTCTTGCCAAAAGAACCAATTTTTGTGTTGTTCGAAACTATTCTCAATTAGGTCTTCAAGGATACCATAATCAAATCTAGATCCTTGTGCCCATTTAAGTTCAGTGCCATTTAGCCATTTATTAAGGTCTGCAATAAAGTCGATTACTGAAACTCTGTTCTCATCTGAGAACGCTTCATCTTGAATTGCTTTATCTTGCTTTCCCCACCATTCAATAGTATTAGGATCGATAACTCTGCCTTTGGCAGTTTGTTCATCAATATTCAGTCTTACACTAAATGGAGTATGCGGGTCTTCTGCACTATACGGATTAAACTTAACTCCGCCAACAGTTAATACAACAGCATTAGGCTTAGTAGCTAATGTTTCAATATCAATCATTGCATGAGTTGTCATTTATTTAAAGTTTCCGTATTGTTGTGCAAATGATTGCTCGGCTTCTTCTGCCGTCATTTGCTCTTCATTCCAAGTAAGACGTTCTTGTTGGTTAAGTACACGCCAATTCTGGTAGTTCTGTAAATAACTTTTTTCCCTACTATATGTAAATTCATGTGTGGGTTCAGATATTATTACTTTGTCATTACTCATATTTTGCACCAGTTTTGTTTTGTACTAATAATTATACTAAAAATCGTACCCTATGTCAAGAACTTTATACATTTAATTTCTTAAAGTAATTATCATACAACCGCTTTTCCCAACGATATGCTTCTCTCTCCCAGGGTTGATGGCTGTAAGGAACTTTAGCACGATTTACTTCTTGTTGTTTCCACATGTTCATATTAGGGGTTATCTCTCCCATTATAAACTGTTTTGCATGGATTAATTCGTGTGTTAAATTAGTTAGCATTTTTTCACGTGAGTATGTATGTTCGTTTGACGTTCTAGCTATTTCTATTTCAACTGTTGACCTATCGCCCCAACAATAACCGCCGGCTTGTTCATCGCAAACGGTTAATATATTGATTGTAATTTCTATTGGGCGTCTTAATTTTGTAGGTATAATATTCTCGAGTAATAGTTCACTAACTCGTTCTATTAATTGCTTGTTTCTGATTTGTCCTATAACTTGGACTTGGATCATATCCTGGTTCCTACATCCAGCATCTTGCATTTCGCTAACCTATTGAAATATCTTCCATACCAGCAGTTCTTAACCGTGTAATATGTCCGATTTGCCACTGCTTTGTATCTAAGCCTTTCATTATGCCTAGGTACTTATTGCGTAAAAGACTGTATTGGTTGCAAAGGTGCTGTAAGTTAATTACACTTTCCTCACCATCAACAAACTTATCAGCATCTCTACTAGTAAGTGTTCTATTATAAGATTCAAAGAATTTGCGGAATACTTTAGAACGTTCTCTACGAAGTTCTATATTTAAGTGTTCGAGAATTGCTTCAATCTCTTGTAGCTGATTAAAGCGATGCTCAGTAATACCAGGAAGGGAGGCACTCAATTTCTCGAGGCTCCCTTTAATGTGACATTCGTATTTTGCTTCTTGAAGTTCTTTTTCAAAGTAGTCTATAGAGCCTACAATCTTACTCAGATCCTCAACAACTGAATTATACCACCCTGCCATGTCTACTCTTCCCAGTCGTCATCATCTTCATCTTCGTCTAATCCAAAATGCCCAATAATTGCATTTTTCATAGCTGAGTCGAACATGTTGATATTTGCTTGGATATCAGCAAGGTCGGCATTCTCATCAAAAATAGTAATGATTTGTTCTGCCGCCTGTAGCCTGTCTTTCTTGGTAATATAATTTTTCATACCGTCCCAAACTTCTACTAGAAAATCTAAATCAGGATTCATTTGCCAACTCCTCTACAGTAGGTTCATCTACTAAAGTTTCATCGTCAACTAAATCACTAAAATCATCATGATAGTTTGCATCAGGTATTTGATTCCATTCATCCATTACTATCTGAAGTCTCTCTTCAGTCCACTGCTTTCTAAACTCTTTAATAACTTCGCCTGTAACAGGTGATGTGTATTCTAGTTTATTACCAGTTTTTACAACGATTCCTTTCTGCTCAAGCAATTCTAAAATACCTGAGTATGGATTCATTCCTGATTCATACGGAATTTTAATCTGTACACTTTCAAACGGTTTGCTGTAACGTGTTTTCACTACTTTACATGCCGCTCTAATACCTTGTACTGTCGATACTTTATTTCCGTCTTCGTCTTCTTTAAGTTTTAACTTTTTCATTGCTACTACAATACTTGATGCATATACAAATCCTTGTCCGCCACTGATTTTATCATCAGGGTCAAACATATCTTGCGATGCATAAGTGTGGTTAGTTGCAACAAGTCCGATTGGATGTGGTGCTAGTTGGTTAACTGTATTCCTAACTAGGGCTGTTAATGCCTTAGGCTTTCTACCCATATCACCTTTCATGTCGCCTTTTTCAAACTGTGCAACATCTGTAGGTGTAAGCAACATTCCCAAACTATCCACTACGAATAGTAATTTAGGTTGCTCTGCATATGGTAAGTCACCATAGTTAGACTTATAGTCTTTTACGAAGTCACTAATTGTTTTTGCTACATCATCAATCATTGAGACGCCAATCTTCAATAATTTCTCAGGAGTTGTATCAACGCCTAATGCTTGTAGCCAATCTTCATCTAGTGCATTCTCACTATCAAATAATACTACTTGACAGCCTTGTTGTTGTGCGTTACGCACTAAGTTACCTGAACAGATAAACGATTTACCTGAACCAGACTCTCCTGCAAATACACTTACTTTGCCTAGAGGAACTCCCTTTTGGAAGTCCCCACTAATTAGGTAGTTAAGAGTGTAGTTACCAGTTGATATCCAATCCTGTGGATCATGAAAGCCAGCACTGATGCCAGCGATACTTTTCGTGATTCCTGTTCGGAACTTTGTTAAGTCAAATGGTTTCTGCATGTTGTACTCCTTAAGAACGGTTTCTAATCATGTTCAGAATGTCATCTGCACTAGGTTTCGCATCACCTTCTGCCGCAGGAGCCGCCGGGGCAACTGGTGCCACTGGTGCTGGTGCTGGAGCAGTTGCTACTACTGGTGCCGCTGTTTCAACTACTGCTTCTGCTGGTGCAGTTACAGGTGCTATTACAGGTGCTACCGGAGCCGCTGTTTGCACAGGCGGTGTAGTAGGTTGTGTTGCCGACTTAGGTGTTTCTACGCCATAAGGCTTGTAGAACATTGCCCAACGCTCTGGATCATACAATTCACCGTCAACCGATGCTTGGAACATTTCGCTAATTGCGTTAAGTTCGTCTTGTCCAGGTCTTTTAGGTAAAAAGTCTGAAAGTGTATGTAAGCCATTTGCGTCAATCGCCGCTAGTTCAGTTTCATCCAAACCACGCTCTTTACGAGCCCATTTTGAAGTACTGTAATCAGCATACTGTCCTTTAGTTGTTTTAGTAACTCTGAAATCTGTACCAGCAACATAGTCAGTTGGAATGTTTTCCATATCTGGGTCCATTAGTGCTGATTTAATAATGTTAAAGATTTGCGGTGAGATTACAAAACGTCTGACTGGATTTTCAGGTGCTGTTTCGCTTAGTGGATTTTCAGTTACAAATCCTTGGAAGATGTAACTACGTTTTTTCCAATATTTACGACCTAGGTCTTCTAAAGATGCATCCTTAAACCAAGGACGTACTTCAGTTAATACTGGACAAGTATCGCCGTACATTTCTGCACAAGGTACTTGTACTGTTACTGGTTTCATGTCTCCACCTTTTACTCCAGGGAAAGTAAGACGAATCATTTGTCTTTCTACCCAGAAAAAAGTGTTGTCAGGATCGCTATCAGGCAAAAACCTTAGTGTTGTACTAGTGTTCTCGTCGATATTCCAGTGGGGGTAAATGGCGTTGTCGCCGTTTGATGAACTGTTTGGTTTGGAATTAGATTCCATAGAGGCCAGTTTTGCCCTTATTTCTTGTAAAGATGCCATGTTATTTCTCCATATGTGCCATGTGTGTCAGGACTTCTGTGTTTGTGTCCTAACTTGGGTTATTATAATATATCTTTGCCATGTTGTCAACCTTTTTCTATCACGTGATAGCAATCGTTGTCTTTATTGTAATAGTATTTATGCCTTACGGCACTTTAAACCAGGTTTTTATTGAGCAAAAGGCTTATCAGTATTAGTAAACGTGTCTAGGAAGGATTCATATTTGCCTAAATCGTCTGTACTTTCTGCCATAACTGGTGTTGAATTCTGTGCTGAAAGCAATGATGCCTTAACTGCTCTGTATTCAAACTGAGACATATTGCCTCCTCCAGATAACTTGCTACCTATACCATTTAAATATCCGCCTAACTTCTCGCTACTTGCAGATTGCCCTAGTTGTGATACTCTATATCCTAATTGTGCATTAGGTGTATCAAACTGCATTACTTCACTTTCTTGCATAAGTGTTTTAGCATTCTTAAATGATTCTGTTTGGATAGTATCCATTATGTAACTTTCAAAAGCGGACTGCTTATTAACTAATCTGCTTAATGTGTGATGTGCATTTCCTACTTTTTCGTCAAAATGTGTTTCAGTGAAGTGGTCTTCTAAGTTTACTTCATTAACTATTTCAACGTTATTAAATTCTGCTAAACTTTCAACAGCATTTGCATAAGTTTTTACACCGCTAAGTTTCTTAAATGTAGTTCTAATGTTTTCAATATGTTCTTTAGCAAGTGAGACATACTCGCCATTGGTTTCGTTAACCAACCCTTTCTTTGTAACATAGCCAACAAACTCTTTAATAGAGCCAAAGTCTTTACACATTCCAATAATGCTTTCAGCGACTGTATCGTGCATTGTACCACCATTGTGTATATGCCTAGCCATTGCTCTTGCACCATGTAAGTTTTTACTTGGGAACAAATGACGTTCTTCGTTCGCTTGGATAAAAATCTTATTAATGTTTCTGCTTCTCGAACCACGTACTTCTTCATTAACGTCTTTACTGTGCTTAACAATAATCTTAACGTTGTCTAGTGGTTGATAACTAGTTTTCACTGAACCGCTAACCGGTCCTAAATTTGCTTCTGTTACTGATTCCATACCTGTCTCTTTGGATGCTTTTGCAACACTTATTGCATCGCTTATTGGTTTAAGTGTTTTCCCAAATACTCTGAAGTCTAAATTCATTAAGTAACTTTGGGCTAACTGTTTTAGTTGCTTTCGTAAAATGTCAGTTTCTTCTGTATTTGCACTAACACTAAACTTAATTTCTTCTTGAGGTACATTAAGTGTAACTAGTAAGTCTGGATCTTCAACGTAAAAACGTACTGCATCTGCAGGATCGCCTACTGTAACGCCTTCTTTATCGTAAGTGTCAACAGCAAAACCATATCCTTTTAATAAGTTGAATACTTTGTCTGCTACTGTTTTAACTGAAATCGCCATTTAATATATCTCCTACTTGTATTTATCTTTTATCGAGTTTAAGTATTGATAATCGTTTTTATAAATTTCTTTAATCATGTCTCTAACACCAGGATCTATTGTTTCATCTGTAACTATAACATTTCTTTCCATAGAGTATCGTGTTTCATGATCCCATGCATGATCTATTCCTAATTTACGATTAAAGTACTCTGAATCACCTATTTTGTTAAAGTCTAGTAGTACTAAGTTAACACCAGTGTCTTCCCAACTTGGTATTATATCACTGTATTTGTTCTGTGCATACATTAATTTATCAGGTGTTTCTATTTTTCTAGTTGCATGTTGCTGTACTTTACGTTTAAGTATATCAACACCTTCTGGTGTATTAAAGTATTCTGCTTCTCTATCAAATACATTACCCATTTGGGTCTTGGCATGTGTCCACCAACTAGTATGATTAATCGTACTAATCCAAGTTTCGTATGGATCTCTAATCCATAAATAAACAGTTAAATCAAAACGTTCGTCTAATTCTTTAATTACACTTATACTTCGCTGTGGTTGATACCACCCCAACGAAAAGTCCATCCAAGGTTTTTCAGATTGTTCTATAGTAGTGTAGTATTCACTTAATGATTTTTCAAAAGGCTTGCCTTTATATAGTAATGGAAAATCGGGGAATGGTTTTTCACACCATATGTATGTTTCTTTTAAATCGTACGAGTTATAGTTATTTTTTAAGTTTTCCCAAAGCCATGTGGTGCCTGTTCGGGCTGGACCAACACACAACAGTAGTTCCGTGGACATTACAAGAATCCGATTGGCATAGGCTCGTCATATTCGTCATACGGGCCAGTATCTCTATCTGATTTTTCTATTCCGATTGTAGAATTTACTACTGAAAAAACATCATCTTCAAATGTAGCAATATATGAAACCATTCTACAAGCAACAACCATAGCCATAACCAAATCATCACTCTCACCTGGTTGCCCGGCAAAGCTATTGCCTCTTGCTACAAATGTTTTTAGCTCTCCAATTAATGCTTTACTACATATACCTAACTTATCTTGTTCTATGTATCGCTTAATTTGAATACAGCCTTCTATTTTTGTTTTACTACTAGTATGGAATCCTTTACGTCCTTTACGTCCTTGTACTTTAACAGGATCATGTAAGAACGTTCCTGGAAACGCTTCTTCACCGGTATCTCTGATTACAACTAGTGCCGCTTCACCGATACTGTTATTCTCAACCGTCCAATAAATTTCTTTAGCACCATAGTTTTGTATTTCTTCTAGAATTTCCATCATAGTCCTAACTTGCCCCTCAATAGGAGTTTTATTATGGCACCATTCTGCAACTTGATTCATACTGGGTAGTTCTATTACTTGTATTGCGGCATTATCTCCACCGGTGCCTGCACTTGGGTCTAAACTCACTACATACATCTTATCTGTACTGGGCCTCTTATACCAACGTACTTGCCCCATCTTGTATAGGGCATCTATGGCTGTCATAGTGGCAAGTTTTAAAGGATCTATAAGTGTTTCATTGTAAATAATGAATTCACATTCATGTTCTCGTCTAAATCTCTCTTCACCAATTCTACTACGTTCTTCATCTGCCCACTCTGCCGTTCTATCCGGATGTTGATTCCACTTTGCCATGTAACCTTTAAATCCGTTAACACCGACAACACTTGGATTACCGTACTCGTCGACAGTTTTAGTTGCTTGGTTCCAAATACTAGCGAAGGTGTCTTCATCACTGTTAGGTGTTGAGGTCATAATACACTTGCCGCCTGTACTTAATGTAGGAGACAACGCTGTCCAAAATTCTGCGGCGATACGTGGGGGTACAAACGCAAACTCATCCAAGTAAACTAATGTTAACGACATACCACGTCCAGTGTTTTCAGTAGTTGTACTACTTACTATACGTGATCCGTTGTCAAATGTTAAACTAGTCTTATTATATTCTGAAACGCCTGCTCTGATATGATCTGGAATCATTTCGTATGCATATCTAATACGTTGCATAATTTCTTGTGAGCCAGCCGCTTTATGAGCCGCTACAAGTATTGTACTGTCTGGCTTAAACATAGCAAACCATAACAAGTATGCCGCCGCAACAGTAGTTTTACCCATCTGTCTGCCCAGCATGTTAATACTATATCTAAATTCGTTGTAGTTTGATATTAAGTCTTTCTGATAATCAAAGGGAACAAAGTCAATGCCGCCTTTAGTAGGATGTTGGATCTTAACAAAGTTTTCCATGAAGTACAATGCCCCGTCAACCGGGTCACAACACGCCTGAAACTCTCTAAGCATGTCTTGATCATATTGTATCTTCTGATAGGCTGGTTTAACCAGCTCGGTATTTACTGTTCCTTTAGGCATAGTAAGTATTTATGTGAGTTTTGAGGGATTGTTTACTAGGAACGGCTGTTTTTAAGATAATCTCTAAGTTTATCTCTAATAACGCTAGTTAATACTGCTTTGTCTGTGGACATATTAGGATTAACGTCTGTTTGTGGAAAGTCCATAGTTGGGTGACTGCCGTCATCAGCATCTACTTCAACTTCTGCTTCTGGTTGTTCTGGTTGTTCTGGGTTTATGTCTTGCGGAAGTGTTATTCCTGCAAGTTTTAATACTTTTGCTAGTTCTTGCATATCATCAGCACTTGCTTCTATACTTACTGAACCTTTATCAGTGTTCTTTTCTTGTCTAAATGTAACTGAGCCACCAGTTTGTTCTGGAGCAAGTTCAAGTTCTGGTTCCATTCCACATGGTGCTTCGTCTGTTTCTGGTTCTATAACAATTGGTTCTTCTTGTACTGCTTCGGCGCCTTCTTCTTCAATTGTTTCGTCAACAAAACCTGTTGTTTCACATACTCTTTTACCACACCCACAATTCTTAGGTTCTTCGTTTACTTCTTCTGTTTCTGCAAACAGTTCCATTAATCTTTTGTTTAGGTCGTGGTCATTTATCATTTTAGTTTCTTCTCGAGCTTTGTGATATAACGTCAGCTACCTTAGATTCAGGTGCTAGTCCGCCATGTGCTAATCCAGTTATGGAATCGTGCATTGCTCTTAAGTTGTCGCCCATTAGTTCATCTTTTGTTGGGTAATTCTTAAAGTAATCTGCACCTTTCTCTGCTTTAATTCTTTCTAACTCTGCTAAGAACTTGCTGTTATACTCTTCACCAAATACGGCTAAGTCTAAATCTTCGTTCTGTGCAGTGTAATGTTCTTGTTCTTCAGTTGAATCAACTTCTTCTAGTTGTGCTTCTGGAGTCTCAACACTTCTGTCTAGGTCATCAGCAAGTCTTTGCTCTGCCTGTTCTGATTCTACTTTTCTTGGATCGTTAACACCGTAACATAATACATGGTCGTGATCCATATTCATTTCAACACAAATTAATACTTCTAGTATTCTTTGATTGACTGGGTATTTAAGTACAACATCTGTACTACATACTTCTGATGTAACGTTTACACCTTTTAGTCTTTGAAATTCCATTGGATTTTCTTGAATTGGTAATCTTTTCCAAGGAGTAGCACTAACTAAGTTATACTTTGCAAGGACGCCTTCCAGCTTAGATAGGTCATCTGGGCTACAATCTCTCGCTAACTTAATTCTATAGCCGTACTCTTTGCTAAAAGATTCGTTAATTAGTTCTTTTAAGTTTTTCATTTATTATAAACTCCTGTTACACTTATTTATCATATTTATCAATTTTTTATAAATATAAGCATGACCATTAAAGTTAAAGAACCTCAAAATCCAACTGACGGCGAATATTCATTGGCGAACGATGGAACTGTAGTAGTTTTTAAAGATGGTGAATGGACTATTCCTAGTCAGTAACGTCATCTACCTTAGTATTAATTATTTTCAACAGTTCGTTACGATCCATTACAGCGGTCGCCGGTGATCCATCATCATAATTACCAGCATTACTATCAAGTCTTGCTTTCTTAATCATCATATCAATTTGTTTTAGTTTTGAATTAACTTTGCTGTCTTTTGCTTCTAAGGCAGTCTTTAACATTTTTGCGGCACTATCAAATATACTGCCAGCTTCTCTATCTCCAACATTCATACCCAAGTTCATTAACTGCGTGTAACTGTCAACTGCCTGTTGAGCAATGCTATCCATTTCTAAATCATGCTCTTCAAGACCCTTTACATTCTGTAGAGCGTTATCAATTTTTTCTGCGGTAGTTAATGCTGTTTGAATATCTTCCACATCAATAGTCTCAAATTCTGTTACTTGCTTGTCATTTATTTCTTTTTGGGGTACAGACTCTGGTATTGATTCGTAGGTGTCTACAATTGGTGGTAAGTTAAATTCTTCTTCTAGTTTCTTTGTCATAACACTATTTACCTACTTTTATATCTATATCTAAAAAATTTGATAACGAATTACTTAATTGTTGCGGGTTTGTACTGTCTATTTTTAATTTTGTATATTGTATATGCGAATCATTAAAAATTTGTAAAAAGGATTCTTGTGGTTGAATATGTTCGTCCCACTCTGTGGGTACTTTTAATAATTCATGTAATGGTAAAATTTGTCTATTAGTTCTTTGTGCAAAATTTAACCAACTAGGATCATATCCTGATGCTAATCTTTGATTTATATCACGTGTATTACAAAACCATGTTGCTTGTTGAATATGCTTAGGTGTAAAAAATTGGTCTCGGCCATTGATTGCCGAAGGGGTAGTGCCAGTGTGAAAAATAATTCTCTCTAAGGTAGAGACCTCGGCTTGGGTATCAAATAGTTTAACTTCTGGATGTTCTGCAATAGCATGTTCAGTGTCTTGTGAGGCACATTTTGGTATATTTATAAAACAAAAAAGTTTGTTTTTTATAAAAAATGGCTTGAATTGTCCGTATTGATGAGAAAAATGTTTCGGAGTATTGTGATTGCAATCCAATACTTCACTAAGATATTTGCTTTGTATCATTTACGTTTTGTTTTTCTTGGTTTTGTTCTTTTCTTAGAATTGTTTCTAAATATCTGATCTTCTGTTATTACTTTAAATCGTATACCTTTTGCTTCTGACCATTGCTGTGCGGCTGTCCACTTGGCGGCATTTACTATAGTTGCCATTTTATCGCCCCTACCTTTAGCATTTTCAATTACTGTTTGGCTTTTAGGTTTAATTTCTATAAGTTCTACTAATGTTTTTCCGTTCTTGTCTTGATACTGTACCATAAAGTCGGGTACATAGTTTGTTATCTTTCCTGTTAAAGGATGTCTGTAAGGAATTTTTACATTCTCACTTGCCCATTTTAATATGTTAGGATGTCCATCACAAAATCTCATAAAAGCAGTTTCCCAACTACTTCGTGCAAAAGGCTTTTTAGGTCCTATGTATTTTTCTGGATTCTGAGGCGTGTATAGCCCTTGGGAATAACGAGATGTCATTGTTAAGGCCTGATTACGTTTGCTAGTTTGCTCTGCCTATTTGATTTGGAAACTGTTAAACCAATAAGATTGCCTTTTGGTCTAATTTTATTTATGGATTTGTATGTAGATTCTGCTAACTTAATAGAAGATTCGTTTATTTCAAAGTACTCCATAGGATGTACACCTTGCTGTTTAGCAATTTGTATTAGTGCAACTGCAAGTGTTTTACCTGTTGCGTTGTTAAAGCCAATACTAGTAAGTCTGTTATATATTAAGTCGATTTCATCGCCATTCATTCCAGCGTTTTGTTTTCCTAACATTGTTGTTAGTATCTCGACACTTGCTTCTGGTATTGGAAATGCTATAGTAGAGTTTTCTAAAAACTTAACAAGTTTGTCTTTGCGAACTTCGTAACTTACTTCGTTACCGAATGTTTCATATAAACTAGTAGACATTACAGATCGCCTTGATCATTGCTACTTGCGAACGAAGATAAAAAATCTACTTGCTCTCTTCTAGATACTCCATTTAAAAATTCTACTTTTCGTTCGTGTAAATCTAATGGGTACACATAGTTATTACCAACTGTCGGCAGAGACTGAGCGTTTCCTTTTTGTGCTACTTCCCATTCTTTCTTATTAAAGTCTGAAAATCTTTTTAAGTCGTCTTCTTCAATAAATGCATTTATATCAGGATCTATAGTAAAATTTTCATATTCAATATTTAAATTAATCTGGTTAGCAGATGAATCGCTATAATCTATTCCGTCGATTTCAAATGATGTTATCATAGGATTAAATAATGTATACTTAATTGCTCGTCCTCCATGATACTGTACAATGTCTATACTAGTAATAAAGTTACGTTCTTGTGCTGGCTGTAAATTTAAGCCTGCGGAGTTACTGTTAAATGGTCTATTAAAACTACCCGATGTTCCGTTACCATCACCTGAAGCAACTATTTCTGGAACAATATCATTTTCAATAACAGATTTATTTGTTTCACCACTGCCGGGATACAAATTAGTAGGGTTAGTGAATAAATGTGCATACATTCTCATTAACATAGCAACCCATACACTATCTACTGTGTCAAACACAGCAATTTGTACAGGCTTATAGTCAACAGATGAAACTGTTATACGTTTTCTATTATATTGATTTTGTACTGCTGTGGCAAATTCTGCCGAAGGCATAGTAGCTGTTCTTACTAAACTACTTAATTTATTTGTAAATTCTGCAGAGGGATTCATGTGTTCTGAATTGGGGTATAGAGCTGAGTTAAAAACAAAGTTAACATAACCATTAAACTTTTGTCTTACTGGATTGTTTGACGGTTTAAATTGGTCAGCTTCTTGTGGTGCTTTTAAAAAGTATTGTGATGGATGAGAGTCGTCTCTATCATACCCTTTGAATCCTGCATACCCATTGAACATTCCCCTCATGCCGAGAGAGTCGCGTACAGCATCGGTAAGTATGTTACCGGCCGCGTCATATATGATATCATTAATAGTTCCCATGAAATCCTCTTGTGGGTCTAGTATTTAAATAATATGTGAGGCTAGTTGTCTAACCTCACAAAATTAAATATTTTAGGTACCAGTTGATCCGCCAGTTGTGTATTTCGTTGTATCACTACTTAAACCGCCAATTCCTTGGGTGTTATCAGTAATAGTATTTTTTGAACCATCTTGATGTATCGCATTATCAAATCTGATTGTCATAGTAATCTGTACTGGCTCATTAGTTGAGTAGTCTGAATCACTGTAATCTGTTTGAGTAATGAAACATCCTTCTAGTGCCCAAGATTCTGTTGCATCAGCTGACTGTCCGTCTAGAACTTCAATAGCCATATCAAATTTGTAATCTGCACCGGAAACCGCCGCCGCTTGATTAAAGTGATTTAACTGTCTGTTGTTCTGCTCGCCAACTGCCTTAGCTACTGTATTTCTGATGTCGTCTCTGATTACAACCGTAATAGGTTCCCAAGCATGTTTGCCTTGAACGTATACTTTTGAATTGTAACTATCGATCATTACTTCTTCATACGCAACTTTAGGTCTAGTAACGTTTTGCACATTTTGTGTAATTGCTAATGTTTCAGCGCCATTACCAAATCCTGCATAGAACATCACCCTAAATCTAAACTTGAGTTTAGGCATCAAAATGCCGGTGCCGGTTGCTCCAGTTGTTGGTACACCAAATTTATCTAGTGTTTTGTTATCTATTGCCATTTGTTTATTCTCCTAAACCATATATCCTAAATATAATTTATAGGATTATTGTTAATACTTATTTATCATATTCGTTGCAAAAATATTAAACAGTAGTTTAATAGACCCAAAAAGAAAGGGCAATTAAGCCCTTTCTTTAGTATTACTACTGTCTTACGCTGTAGAGCCCAAAGTGTTCTGGATTCTAATCGGAATGTAAATAAACTCAACTGCTTTCATTGGCTGTACTGCAATGTCAATGTAAAGTTCGTTTCTGTCTATTCTAGCCGCTGTATTGTTTGAGCTATCACAAACTGTGATAAAGTCAACTAAACCACGCTGTGTGATTAACTGTGATAATAGTCTATCAACAGTATTTTTAGCATTTGCTCTTACAACTGAATCATTCGGTTCAAACAAGAAAGGTTTAACGATATCATCAAGTCTTTCTCTGATGTAAACCATAAGTCTAGCAACGTTAACTCTATCTAATGCACTAGCACTTGGGTTCAGAGTTTTCTGACCAAATACTGCAAGTCCTCTTCCTGGGAAAGAAGCAATAGGGTTAATTTTGTTTTGATATAAAGTATCTCTTTGTCCTTCATTAAGTGTTACACTAACATACTCGCCTGAAGTAGGATCTACATAACCAACGCTAGTTGCGTTATTTACTAGTCCTCTTTGGAAGCCAGCTGGTGCAAACCAAGGATAAGAAACGTTATCGTTATATGCAATAGTTCTTAAAGCAACATGACTTGAAGGAACAACTACGTTAGTTCCGTCTAGGTTAGTTGTTAATGCACTAGGGTAGTAAATAGCCGCGTAAGGTGAACTTGAAACAAGTCCGTCTTCGCCGTTTTCACTTGCTTTACCACTGTTGGTTGCCCATGCAGTAGTACTAGTTGCGTCTGCTTTAAGTCTGAAAGGACTGTCACCAATTACAAAGGCAGTATTTCTTCTGTCTGTGCTTAGTGTAATCATCTCGTCTAGCATTTCAGGAAAACCTGGAGCCGCTATAATATTAAACGCATTAACTTCTGATCTAATGTCATCATTAGATGCTATTGCGCCTTGCATTTTAGTTTTAACTAAGTTATGTACTGCTTTTCTTAGTCCAAACATGTTACCGTCTGCTTTGTTTCCAGAAGCATCAACCCAAACATTACCAATGTTTGTTGAAGCAGGTGTGTAATTGAGTTTGTACTCTTTTACGTTACCAGCTGAAGCTCTTTTGTTCCAAGCTAAAATTCCACTTGGGTATTTGCTAGCCGCCGGAGCGTCAGCATCTAAAGAACCTGCAGTTGACTGTCTGAAGTCACCAAATACAACACCGTCTGCTGTTACTTGATCTGATCCAACTACTGCCACCCAAGCTGTTCCTGACCATTTGTTCAGGGAAGGGAAGTTTTCAGTATCGTCTGAATCTAACCATACATCACCAGCCACTAGTGCTGTTGCGTCTGATTGTAATGTTGGAGCAGTTGCTTTAGCTTGGAAGTCTTTTGTTAAAGTTACCCAAGTTGAGCCGTTATGCTCTAACATATCAATTGAAGTGTTAGAAACAGTAGCATTGTACCAATATGTACCTTGTGCTAATGTACCAGTTAATGTAGTTTTACTTGCTTGATAGCTTAGTGCCGCAAAGTTAGTATATGTAATGCTAGCCGCCACTGCCTGTGCGCCAAATCCTACTGAACTTGGACCAAAGTCTGCGTGGTTGCTTTGCAATTTAATATCTCTACCAGTGCTTGAAGTTAGTACAACTGTATTAGTTACTGTACCTGAACTTGCTATTACTTCAGTAACACTTGCCGCCGCCAATGCCGCGTTGATGTCAAAAATAGCATCATCGGCTGTTGAAGTTGCAGGAGTTCCTGATATAGTACCAGCTAATGTTACAACAACAGTTGTGCCGTTATAAACAATATCAAAGCTAGAGTTACCTGAAACGTCTAAGCTAGAAATAGCTGTGCTCGTTGCGATAACAGTTTTAGTTCCGTTATGTCTTTTTAAATCAACTTCTGCTTCAGTTCCGCCTGTAATTCCTACAAGACTTCCAACAGCAACGTTAGCCATACCAATATCGGTATATGCCAAGTCTGTTGTAGCGTATAATGGAGTACTTACTGTACTGAAAGTTTTCTTTGATAAGCTGTAGCTCTTAACACTTAAACTTGCACCAGTGTTTGGTGTAGTAGTTTGAATGAAAACATCACCTGTAGAAAGAGATGTAACTCCGTCTGACTGTAATGTAGGCACAGCTAAATGAGTTTTAAATTGGAAGTCGCTACTAGTAGCACTAACCCAACTTGCAGTACCAACTTGGTACCAGTCATTACTGTATTTTTCGTAATATTTTACTTGTGTTGCTGTTCCGCCAGCGGCTGTATTGGCTACAACGGCATAGTCGCCATTTAATCCAAATGACCTTTTAGGTCCTGCTGTTCCGGAATCTATTTGTGTTGAATCTACAACTGATACTGATTTTTTAGTCCAAGCTGTACCTGACCATTCTCTAAGTCCTAATAAAGAACTTGTAGTGTCAAGCCAGTAAGTACCGTCTGCGATTGCGCCAGTTGGTGCCTTGCTGTCTGCTTTAAGGTCGCCTAAGTCAATGTCAGCTCTTAAAACGTATGCTCTGTTGGCAAGTCCTAAGAAACTGTGTGCGGCTAATAACCCGTATTCGTTGAGATCATATCCGTTTAGTGCAACTGAACCACTTTTATGAAACAATGGGTTACCATATGTTTGTAGCAATTCTCGTTGACTAGTAATAAGTTTTAATTTTCCAGCTCCTAACTTAGTTGTATTTGACGCAGTACTTAAACCGTCAGGAGTTTTCTTGTCCTGTGCAGTCGCTATAATTATTAACGGTACTGATCCTGTTCCTGCCGCGGCATAGAACGATTCGTCTGATACACTAATGGAAACACCTGGTGATACTAATGTAGCCATATTATATTCTCCTTTGGTATATGAATCTAATTATACGAATATTTATCAAAAAAGCGTAGAAAAGGTATTATTACAAGGCGGGGTACAAGAAATTTGGAAGGTTTTGATAAATACGATTTATTTTGTTGTATCGTTACGTTTAAAGCGATATGTAGTAGTAGTCATTTTGCTGAATTCAAGACTATCATAACGTTCATGTGATGCGTCTAGGTCATACCCCATTTCTGAGAATGATAATACTATCACGTCATTTCCTACTCCGTGCAACATGAATGGGACACTCCGTAATGTATTATGGAAAGAATTACCAGGCGCATCTGTTTTCTCATAGCCAAGCCTATAAATTGTATTGCGGAAATCGGTGCCTTGTATCCACTCTTTAAGTCCACCTGCTTCACTTATTTGAGCATTAACTCTTTCCATAGTATTTTGAGTAGTGCCTTTACCAGAGGTGTGTTCTACAGTTCCAGTTGTTTCAAGTATTATATATTCAGCATTGGTATTAGCTAGCCATTCCAACAAATGAAATGGACTACTTAAATGATATAATAATCCACAACAAACAACTACATCTGGCACTTCTGTTACTACATAATCCTCATACCTACTATGTACCATATCCCATTTGAAGTTAGCAGATTTTGTAAGTTGTACTGAGCCTCCGTTACACCATTGTTCATACGGTTCTACTCCTGTAAACGATTTAATACCATATGCATTGTATATCCCTTTTATAAAACGAACATTACCACATGCTATTTCTAGTACTGATTTGTCTTTAACTACATCATACATGTGCTTAATATCTTGAATATAGTCTATGTTGTTTATGTCCGCTATTTCGTTGGCGCCGAACTCGGAATCGTCTAGGAATAATATATCATTTTTTTCTATGTATTCTTTTATCTTTGGCTGTTGCATAAGCGGATGATTAATGAATTCATCTACGTTTTTCGCAATATGCGAATATCTTAACAGCCAATCGGGATCAGTGTCGTTCATGTGTTTTCGTTATCGTTTGCTGTAATAAGTTCATGTAAAAAGTCTACATCAGTTTGTAACATGTCTAACGTGTCGTCGTTTGTAATTATGTGGTCAAAGTCATAGCCGATCCAATTCCATTCACTTAAATGCACATCTTTATATCGGGTGTGCATCATGTGTTGTGATGGTACATGCCCAGTATTGGCGTTAGTAGCCGTTTTATACCACTCAGGCTTTTCGCCACGTTCAACATTAATCACAACTCCACCTAAACGTTTAATTAAATCTAGCTCGTTTGTAAATCTAGTATCACTAATAACAACACATGGGTGGTCTTGTTCTGCTCTACGCATTCTATATTCTAAACTGTCAATCCATATATCTTTATGAAAGTGGTTACGCATTACTTCAGTACCCATAAGTTGTAATGCTAGTCTGGGAGTAAAATTGTCTATACCTAATTTGCGTGTCCAAAACATATCCGGAGTTTCTCTAAAATCTCTACTATCGGTTGTGTCGCCTTCTAAGTCTGTTCTATTCCAGCCAAATATAGAAGCACACACATCTTTAAGTGGTGAAGCAAAACTATCCTGCAGGCATCCTCTATTAACAAAAAAGTTTGCAACAGTATCTTTGCCCGATCCTATTAGTCCAGTTATTCCTATTATCATTTTATAAACTCGTTATCCATAATTAACTTCTTAATATCGAAGTATGAATAATCTGGATCAAAACTTATTGATCCCATATTTCTATCTTCCTCGACCTGAGTGTTATCTATCCTGTGCCACTGATTCGTTCTTATTAATGTAGGTACTGGCATTCCGTAATACTCATCTACTTTAGTAAGTAACTCATCATGATTATCATACACAATACTGTGCCCTGATTTAATTCTTACACCTTCGCCACTATCATGTGTGATATATAGCATTTCAGCCATGTCAGTTATATCTGAATCTGGCATTGTAGCAGAACGTAATCTTATATGGCTTTCTATCATTGCTTGTGGAGGATTTAGTCCAACGCTATCCATTATGTTACTGTATCCTTCTATTAACAATTCGCTTACCCTATCACTGGCTTGGGCCCATTCAACTTTACTGTTAGACAAGTCTGACTCCGAAACTGGATAGTTAAGTGCAACTGAGCGTCTTGTTGCTCTAACGGCTTTTCTGTATTGCTCTGGTGCATTGTCAGTATATTCCATTCCTTCATTATGCCATTGGTATGAACCGTAGGCCGGTGTATGTAAAATTATAACGTCATGTACCGGAATTGTCAACTTATTTTGGAGGTCTTTAACTAACTTGTTTATTACACCTGTTTTCCACAGGTATATGTAGCCCATCGCATGTTCGGTTATAAAGAAATCATTGTTACCGTTTCGATTAAATTCATTTACATCTCCAGTGAAACGTTCGTAGCTACGAGTAAAACAATCTTTAGCAAAAGTAAAAATTGGATCTAGCTCCGAGGATGGTAATTGAAAGTGGTTGTCGCTCATTTTGTCTTTGCCAATAATTTTTTATTTTTTTGTAGTTCTTCTAATTCATTAAACTTATAACGTTCGGATCCCATGAATCTTAATGTTACTCGTGCCTCGTCTTGCGTATGTAATAAAACTTTGTGCCATTCTTCTACATTTATTATGAATGGTTGGTAGTTTCCTTTACGTTCAACTTTTGTTGTTAATAATTCTTGTTCTTCTATATCAGAATGGAATCCTGTCCTGCCATAAAATACACCAAAGTCATATTTTTTTGACTTTGCCTGGCGTCTTCGGGCACCGCCGATATAGTTTTCTGGATGCTGGTGTGTTTCTAATCTTCGCTTAGTGTTATTTAACAACTTTTTTTCTAAAAACTTTTCTTCTTGGACCAAATCGTCTGATGGCTCGCCAAAATGTACTGACGAGTCTTCAACATTTCCAATTAGTTTAAAGTTGACACAATAGGGGAATCTGGCGAAGAAGGTAGATTTATATTCGTCGGAGTCTATGTGATGGCGATTGGCACTCGCTCCTTCTTTATGATACTGCGATGACTCGGAGAATTTTACTACAGAAAACGGTGATATAGTTGGGACATTTGAAGCTGGGTGCCAATTTAATATATCAATAGCAAAATGTAAGTGGTAGTATTCTGTGAGTCTTTGAACTATTTCTGGATTGGTTATATACCCAAGTGTGCCGTCTGGAGTTGGGCCACCTTGAGGAAGATTCCAAAAAATGTTTGTTGTACTGAATGCTTCGAAAAATAAATTGTGTTGTTCTGGGTGTTTGCAATTAATGAACTCAAAATCGACTTCATCGAATAATTCATCTGCTGTAATGGGTAAGGGTAAATCTAAATCAATGTAACATCCGTTCGGAGTATACAAAATCTTTATCCCATCACAAAACCTAGAGGGGAATTTCCTTCTTCCATATTATGGATGCCGGCTACTAATTGCTCTAGTTCTGAGAGTGCTTCATTTTTAAGAGCATCACCATTTAACTGTATTGCTCCACCTGGGCCTGGTAGTCCACCTGTAAACTTACTTCTTGCTTCACCTAACATTAGTTTAGATTGTGCTAGTGCATAGTTACTTAACCAGTCACTTGCATACACATCTTTAATCAATACACTTTCAGGTATAAAATTGTTTACACCTACTGCAATATCTTCTGCATGGTTAACATTTCGTAATATAGTAAGTTGCTTACTATTTCTATTAAAGGTAAAGTTGTATTCGCTACCAAAGATTCGACCAATTGTTTCTTTATACTGTGCAAAAGCATCAAATACTGCTAGTCCGCCTATTTGCCCTGCTTGTAGCATGTACATGTTATTAAACGCAACATCAAACGGATCAAAGTTTGTTCCGCCGCCGCTGTTTGTACCTATACCACGTCTGTATAATCGTTTGACGTCAATTACTTCATCTGGAAGGGTGTATTCTACTACACCTGCTGTAGTTTGTATAAAAATAACTGCTTCTTCTACACTACCACTGCTCAGTTGACGATATTTTTGAAGTGCTTTGTTAATTGCTATGTCGTAATGGGCTCTGTCTAACTCAACGTCCACCATGCCGTCAGCAAGTCTTAAAGATATCTCTTCAATAATTTCTTGTCTGTCGTTGTAACCTATTTGATCGATTCTAGTTGCCATACAACTATTTATCACTTTTTGCTATTAAAAGGCTTTAAGAATGATTGTAGTATCGTTTAGGCGTCCGGTGAGTGATGTTTCTACTGCTTTAATTTCTTCAAAGAACTTTTGACATTTAGTCTTAGCACTTGATTTAAATACAGGCATTTGGTCTGCTGGTTTGCGTAATGTTTTTTGTACACTAGTCTTTGCATCGAAGTCAATGATAGTAGTACCTTTAACTTTTAAGCCAGCACCTTCTCTTTTCATGTTTTTAGGATCCGGATGACTTGCTTTGTATACCCCTATCTTTCTAGACTTAGTATTATATACCCAAACTTCATTGGCATACACTACTTCTTCTGCAGATATACTTGCAATTCCTAATGTGCTTTCGTTTACCTGAAACTTTAGTTTAGTAACCATTTTTTCTTTGCTTACTGAACGTTTCTTTCTAGGCTTGCGAGTTGTTTTACCTGTTTCAATTAATGTATCACATGCTGTTTGAATCTTTTGAAACCATTTAAGATATTCTTTACGAAACTTGGGTGTCATAAATGAATAGCCTTCTTTAATTTGGTCACAATCCCAAGCAATAATTTCATGTGCTTCAGCTATTTGGGGCTCAACACTATCTCTAATAATTTTTGCATGGGCCGGCTTAACTACTCCTCCAGCATACACTAGCATATCTTGATAAGGGTCGAAGTCTGGTAGTGTTTGTGTGCCGGCTATAAAGTCATCTAGTTTACCTTCCCAATCACCTTGTAAGTTTTCTACTTGCTCTCGCATTCGTTGTTGTATAGAGATAACAGGTTTTAGTTTTGCTTCAGCAGTTGCTTCTTTTTTCTCTTCAATAATCTTGTTGCCTGCCTCTATCCAGTCAGCCCGTCTCGTATTAATATGCACTAATACCGCTTCTGGCATAAACCCTATCTTATGAGCAATATAAAAGTTAGTTGCTGAAGCTCCAAATACCCAATCTGGGTTTTTAAGGATTGCTTTAATATCTGCTTCGTCCCAATTGGATTGTTCTTTAATCCAAATTCGAGTTAGCTCTACTTTCTTCTTGTCTGCGATTTCAGTCCTAGCAAAATACTCGCAGTCTCGAAAACTTTTTAATTGTTTTTCAGGATCGACTATGTCGGCGTATTTCTTCCATTCGGGTTCTGGTGTAAAGTATACGTTCTTTGCTTTTCGCTTTGCCAAAATTATTTACTCTCTGTTAATACTGCTTCTGGATTTTCCAACACTTGCTTAATAGCTGTCGGTAACAGTTCATAGTTATGTATAGTAGATTTGTCTTTTAGAATATTGTGAATCTTTAGTGTAAGTGCAAGTCCGGCAATCCCTACGAATTGACCTTCTCTAAATCCTGCTTTGTAACTAAAATATGAATTTGCTATTATAAACAAGCCTATTATAATCATTATTTCTGATGACATTTTTATCTCCTTCTTAATTGGTAGTTAGTATAGCACCACAAAAAAGGAATGTCAATAGGTTATTTTGACGTCATTTACTAAAGTTGCTTGGCTGTGAGTCCGATTGTAGCACTTGCACACACTTTATCGTTTTTCCAGACCTCACAAGAGTAAAAAATGTGGTCTCTTCTACGTTTAATAAGTTTGGCTGTGAGTGTTAATTGGTCTCCGGGGAATACTGGAGTTCTAAATTTTGCTCTATCTACACTGGTAACAAAAGTAACATATCCACTATGTCCAACTTCGCTAATTTTGTCTTTTGCTAAATGTAATGCATGTAATCCAGCACACTGATTCATACCTTCGATGAGATACACCCCGGGCCATATTTTAATGTGTGGGAAGTGTCCTTCTAGGACTGGATGGTCTGCTTGGATAGTATATGTTGCAACAACATTCTCGTCATCTAATATATTATGCGAGTCTATTAATGCAATTGGGTGTCTGTGCGGTAGTTCCATACCAGTATTTAACTATTTCCTGTAGTAGTGGGTGTGATTTTCCGTAAATAATTTGTAAAAGTAATCGTTTACTTTACAATATTCTTTATAATTGAAATAAAAGTTGTTTTGTTCATCGTATAGCTCGCCTGGAGCGGCTAATCTTTCATCGTGGTACGGTAATCCGTGTGCAACAAATAATGGACTTGATACATGTTTGTTTGCTGAAGTTAATCTATTGTTAAACTTCATGGCATACTTTACTATGTCGTAAAATGTTAGCCCATTTCTATTTTTCCAACTCAGCGTACTTTTCATTAACGTGCCTCTAGCATCCATTGGTATTTCTTCACCGTTTTTATCAAACTCTGTGAACTCATATCCATGCTCTTTCCAGTTAGCACTAAATTCACTTATACTAAGTTCAGTAAAATAGTGAGCATCATCATCAGTTTTTCTAATATACAACGGATTCATGTTAATAGTATGTAAAGGATTGTCTTTTGAAAGTAAAAACTTACTCATCTTGTTAAGAGTTTTCCTAGTATCACTGGGTAGACCGGCTATCATACCGCTCATAAATGTCATGCCCTTCCAATAGCCGTCTGCTAACTCTCTCAAATATGCAAATTGTATATTTGGGTTTAATCCTTTGCCAATATCTTTAGCACATTCAGGATCAGTTGTTTCAATACCCAAGTTTGTCAGTCTGCAACCACTTTCTGCAATTAACTGTGCTTGTGGTGGATTATGTTTACGATTCATGTATACTAAATCTAATCTAATGTACGAACTCCACTTTAATTTAAATGGAAGCGTCTGTGTCATTGCATGCCAGTCAATCATTTTTTGATGGTCATCATTAAACGTGTCATCTGTTAACCAATAATCTTCTATACCATACTTTTCGTAATTCTCTATTAGTTCTTCTCTGATATAACTGAAATCTCTTACTGCTTCGCCTTTAGCTTTGCCGTTCAGTGGGAAAGAACAAAAACTGCATCTAAATATACATCCTCGAGCAACTTCCAAGGGTAATATTTCGCCACGTTGGACTAAATCTTCTGATTGCCACACTTGGGTTGAATGTTTTATGTCTAACTTACTTTCGCCATCAGCAGTTACCATTACCTTATTTTTATTTGTGGGTAAATGGTCTGCTTTGCCGCCATCTTTAAGGTGTTGTAATATTTGTGGCATTGTTACATCGCCAAATCCTAAATTCACATAGTCCATTAAACCTTTTTCGTTAGGATCTGGATGCGAATATTGTGCAGTAACGTTTGCTCCGCCAATAATATATTTTACATTAGGATTTATATCATGTATATATTTGCCTAGTATCTTGTCGCCTTTTGCACCAGTTGAAAAGAAATGTTTACGAGTAACTGTTAAGTCTTTTATCCATTCGTCTTTTTCTTCTCGGTCAAACCCTTCAAACGGATCAAAGTTTGATATGGATGGTCGTTGTGATAGTAATTGAAAACTTCTAAATGTGCTACTAACTCCTAACATTAAAGTTTCTTTACCTACAAACTTGTCTATAACTCGTTTTGTTGTTTCGATGTCTAAATGAAACATGTTATCTATAACTTGAACTGTAAAGCCATGCTCTCTGCATTCGTGTGCTAGTTTATACACACCCATTGCTCTACTTGTATTAAAATTTGATCTGTCATACCTACCGTCTTTCCATTTGTCTACATCATTTACACCTGTTGTACGAGTTAATCCATCACGTTTTATACCGTGATGGTCGATAGTAGTTTCGCTCATAGATTGTAATGGATGCAGGTTCCCCCAGCCAGGTGAGTCTGTGAACAATAAAACCTGTACAGGTGTATGTGTTACTTCGATGTTTTTAAAAGGATTAATTAAACCAGGCTGGTTATGGAATTGCTTATACAACTCTAAGGTAAAATCTGTATACGTTAGATCCGGTACATGTTTTGTTGCTTCTGTCATATGTATATTTATCAGTCTACGAATGCACGTTCTAACACAAAGTCGCCCGGCTCACCTAAATTTCCTTCTTGAAAATTATGCTCTTCGAGAAAATCTCTACACTCGTAATTCATCTCTGGGCCTCCGCACACCATAACTCGATCTGTATCTTTATTAAAGCCTCCATCTGTAAAATTATTTACATGTTCCCAGAAGCGTCCTGAACGTACATAATCTTCTTGGGTACAAGTGTCGTAATATTTAAGTGGAAATGTTTCTGCTAATTCTGCCATTAAGTCAGTGTAAGTATGCTCTGCGTGTGTTCGTGTGGTGTGTACCAATGTAACATTTTCAAACTTATCGTATGTATCAGGGTCTCTGATTATACTTAGGAAGGGTGCAATTCCTGTTCCAGTTGAAAGTAAAATTAAATTCTTTGCTTTAGTTATGTTATCAATCGTTAGTGTGCCGGTTGTCTTAGGCATTACTACTATTTCGTCTCCAACTTTTAAATGCTGTAGACGGCTTGTAAGAGGTCCGTCCGGTACCTTAATACTAAGGAACTCTAACTCGTCTTCATAGTTTGCACTTGCAATACTGTATGCTCTAATTAAAGGACGTGATCCTTCCTCTTCTCCTTTTAATCCAATCATAGCAAACTCGCCATTTATAAAACGAAAAGTTTGGCTTCGTGTGGTCTTAAAACTAAAAGTCTTGTCTGTCCAATGATGGACCCATGTTACAGTTTCTATGTTCAATGTTTATCCTTGTCTTAATACCTGGTGGAGATGATAGGGATCGAACCTACGACCTGTTCCGTGCAAGGGAACCGCTCTCCCAACTGAGCTACATCCCCAGAAATTAAAAGAGCCCATACAATGAGCTCTTAGTAAATATGTTGTTACTTAGATATTTTTCTATTTAAGTATGCTTTCATTCTATCGCCAACTGAGTTAGCGTTAGCAGTTATGTTTTTACCTATTTGTTCAGAATTTTTTCTAATGTTTTTACTAATTTGTTCTGCATTTGCTTGTACGTTTTTACCAACGTATTCGAACCAATAGTGTCCTTTTGAATCTTTTTGCGGACCGAATTTATTAATTGACTCGACTTTTTTTGCAACTTTTTTTGCTTTTACCATTTCTATCTCCGTGCAATACATGTGTATGTGTAATATATCATTACCGATATATAGTTTGTATTACAGCACATGTATTTATACCCTACTCGTCCTCTTCTCCTTTGATTATGATCCAGACTATGAACACAACACACCCGAACGCATACACGAAAATTTCTATCATATTAATCCCATAAATTTTCGTAGTACTTGCCGAATAGTTTAAAGCCGTTACTAATACGTTCTTGGTATGCAGTACGTCCTTCCCAATCCCAAAGGGCGACAATCTCATCAATTTGGAATTGATTTTCCCAATCGTTATGTTTGCTCTCAAAGGCGAAGATCATTTCATCCATTACCCAATCCCAACGCTCAAAGAACTTGTTATCAGTCTCACCATTTTTAGTGTATGCTGTTAGTTCTTTTTTAGTAGGACGCAACTCTGCCGGGACATCTTCAGGGTACACATAAGGAGCACCATGCTTGGTTAATTTGAGTTGCTTGAGCATTGGCTCAATGATATATGAAAGGGTATGATCCATACTCCAAGTGTCGAAGTCATCTATATGCACAGATACTTTAGGCTCATTACCAATACCAAACTTTTCGTATAGAAAGTTATGATACCAACGATGTGTCGGATACTTTCCTATTTTAATTTTCATTAGTTCTTCCACCACCTTATCTTTTTACCATAATCATTTTCAAATTGTTCTATGAGAGAGTCTTTTGATACAAGCTCTTTAGACTCAAAGCCATATAACCATTCACTTAATGCATTCCAATCTTCTGTACGCATAGGAGCAACACTATATTCGGATTTACCACACCAATATGCGTCTTCATCAAGTCCATAGATATCAATACGTCCACATGAATAGGATTCAAGAAATTGTTTGTACTCCATTACTGGTAGTATCTTACCAGAAGTCTTTCGCAACTCGAAAGGTATGCCTCGTTCTTCGTACCAACGATTCATTACTGGACCCATCCAGTTTGTGCTATAACTAATCATACTAACTTCATCCAATCAGTATCTTCTGGCATCATTTGTACTTGACCTTTGAATTGTTGTTGCTCTATTAACTGATTATAAACACCTGCGTTATTCATACGCAAACCATAACCTTCTTTGTGGCATCTGTAGAGTGATCCGCTTTCACCATGAAAATGAATTTCATCTTCACGATCAAACACAAGAGTAATACCACTGTTCATTCGCCAACTGTCACCATCTAAGTAACCACCACTCCATCCTGCTAGAACTTTGTAGAAGGGGAATGTACCTTTGCCTTCTTTGATCTTTAATATTACCCAGTTGTCGGGATTATAATCCACTATTCCAATCCCCAAATATTTTAGGTGCTTGTTTTTCCGCCTCTTCCATATGATATTCACCAGGGTAATGCTTTAGGCAACGATATGCTTCTTTTCGTACAGCACTCGGTACTCGTGGAGTTTTCTTGGGATCCATTAAGTCTACAAGGAACTGCCTTGTGTTATTTACAGCATTACACCTTTCATTTGGCATTGTCATTGCGATACTCCAACTCGTTCTGCATAGCAATTTTAATTGCTGGATTGATTGACGGCACATTCTTAATGACTGCTTCAATGTGGTCAGTGGTCATGTCACACAAAGTAATATATGACAGCGGTTGATCGCCGGCAATGCCATATGTTCCCCAATCACATGACTCTCTAACCTGTTCATGAGAATCTGCAAGTGTAACGGTCAACAATTCTTCGTCACCGTTAGCACTGGAACGAATATAACTTAATCCACCATCAACCATGTACTCGTTGCCGTTCTTATCCTTGTGAGTAACATAATCATGCCGGTGTCGGCTTTGCAATAATGTGCCGTCTGGGGTTCTCATTGCATTGCGTATCATACGATAATCTGTATCTGTCATTACATCTATCCTATTTCAATTTGGCGAGCTAGTAAGGATTCGAACCCCAATCGCAAGGTTTTGGAGACCTGCATCTTACCATTAGACCACTAACTCATAAATAAGTATTGGTGTTTTAACAGCTTCCCGGAACCGAGATCTTCAGTTCTCCACCGCTTCAAACTATCGTACCCAAGTGTACGGACTACTGTCATCGTGTTCCAATTCTTAGGAACTACCCTAAGTTCTATCATAGAAGGAACAACTTACTACTAGCACAGAGTTAATGTGCTTGTCTGTTATACGAAATAATCTTTACGCTGTTTGATATTCCACTTCTCAACAACAGGAAGTCCAAACTCGTCTTCACCAACTACCACATAAGCAACTGTCTTCTTAACAGTAGCATAACGGCGTCCGCTATCTCCCCCAACTCCATGAGATCCTACCCATACAACATGTGGGTGGTCTTCGCAAAATGCAAAATTATCTGGATTATTACTAAATTCAAAGTAATTTCCGTATTCTTTTTCAGTGAAAACGCCTATTGGATCTGCTGTATGAGTGTAATATGCCATGTAACTACTGCCTCTTTGCGTTAATATGTATACTATTATACAGTATTTTGCTGGTAAGTCAACCGTTTTTTACCGGTATTTGTGGTTTAGATAAGTACTATTGTAGGTCATACGGGTCGTAGGAGACGCACATGATAGAGATAGCAGGGGCAATTAGCCTGGCAAATGCCGCCTTCAAGGGCATTCAACGAGCAGTCGCGGCGGGTCGAGAAATAGAAGATGTTGCTGGATATTTTGGTAAGTTCTTTGATGCTAAGGATCAGATAATAGGTGCTAGCCAATACGGTCAAAATCAACCAATGATTAAAAAGTTATTCAGTGGCAGTAGTGTAGAAGCACAGGCACTAGAAATAACAGCCGCCAAACATAAAATGGCAAATCTTGAGAAGGAACTCAGAGAGTTTTTAATATATTCAGGACAAGCTGGGTTCTATGAAGATATGATGAAAGAACGCAGAGCAATCCAACAAGCTAGAATGCGGGCGGCAACGCTCAAGGCAGAGTCTAGAAGGTTCTGGTTTGATATGGGTGCTATTGCTGTGGGCATAACAGCATGTGGTGGTATAATAGGCTTTATGGCTAGTTTAATTACATCAGCTAGTTAAGTAAGTGGCGGAGAGTGAGGGATTCGAACCCTCGATACAGTTACCCATATACCTCCTTAGCAGGGAGGCGCTTTCGACCACTCAGCCAACTCTCCGTATGTAGACATTATAGTAGTTATCACGTCTTGTGTCAAGAACTTTAGAAAGTGATAAATACTGCTATGCCTAGATTAAGTTTATGGAACAAGAACAAAACAAACGACTATGATTTTCAAGATAGAATTATTGCCGAGAATATCAACGCGGGTGGAACAGGAGTCTATGTACACAAATACATAGGAACATACACTGATGACACCACTGCAAGTACCGGAACAGGAGACTTGTATATACAAGATGTACTGTTTTTAGAAAACAGAGACAGGAAGTATGATACTGATATCTACGAATTACGTGGCAGTTATACTCCCGGTGATCCAGAGTTTGACTTAACACAGTTTGGACTGTTTGTTAACAATGACTCATTGTTTATGACTTTCCATATGAATACCTTAGCTAGTTTATTAGGCAGACGTTTAATGGCAGGTGATGTTGTTGAGCTACCTCATTTACGAGATGACTTATTACTTGGTGGCGGTGAAGCCGTTAATAGATATTTTGTTGTTAGTGATGCAGGCAGACCAGCAGAAGGCTACGATGCAAGATGGTGGCCCCACTTGTGGAGAGTGAAACTAACTAACATAACAGACAGTCCAGAGTACAGAGATATACTTGGCACTGGTGAAAGTGCTGACGATTTACGAAATATATTAAGTACTTACAGCACAGAAATTGCTATATCAGATAAAGTTCAAGCATTGGCGGCGGCTGAAACACCGTATGATGCAGACTATGTAGCTGGTGGTCATTTGTATGTAGAAGGTGACGCACCTGGAATTTATCTTCCTAATGTCGATGGCACTCCTCCAAACGGAGCAGTTATAGTTGGCAGTGGCGCAACATTCCCGGCAGATGCAAACGAAGGCGATTACTTCCTAAGAACAGACTTTTCACCGCACAGATTATTCTTAAAGAACTTGAGTGTTTGGCGTAGGGTTAGTGATGATAAGACACAGGCATGGTCGGCGGCTAACAAGATACTTACTTCGTTTGTTAACAATGATGACCAAAGAATTAATACTGATGGTACAACTGATTCAGTTAAAACTAATCTCAGTAAAATAGTGAAACCGAAGGCAGACTAGTATGGCAAATATGGATTATTTTTATGACGCACAGGTAAGAAGATACTTACTACAGTTCATGCGGATCTTTGGTGAATTTAAAGTTTCCGAAGGTAAACGTGGCGGTGTTACATATTATAACAAAGCTCCTGTTAGATATTCAGACATGAGCCGAATGGTTGCTCACATCCTTACTAAGGGTGGCGAGAACATGATTAACAGCACTCCATTTATTGCATGTAGTATACAAAGTTTATTAATTGCTAGAGACAGGACACAAGATCCAACACTAGTTTCCAAAGTGCAAGTGGCTGAAAGGGCATACGATACTAATACTTCAACGTACGGCACTGGAAAAGGAAACTTATATAGTACAGACAGAATAATGCCTGTACCTTACAACTTAACAATGCAAGTAGATATTTGGAGTAGTAATACTGACCAGAAACTACAGTTGTTAGAACAAATTTTAATATTATTCAATCCAAGTTTGCAGTTACAACAAAACTCAAATCCGTTGGATTGGGCTAATATATTCGAAGTTGAATTAACTGATATACAGTGGAGTAATAGAAGTATTCCAGCTGGTGTCGATGAAACGCTCGATGTTGCTACGCTGACATTTGTTATGCCTATATGGCTAAGTCCGCCGGCGGCAGTTAAACGTCAAAAAATTATTAACTCTATTACTGCTAATGTGTACAAGACAGATAGCACAGGCGACTTAGGGTACGATTCAGATATTTACGACTTCTTTAGAACCATAGACGGTGATATGGAAATTCAAACTATTACACCAAATAACTATTGGGTAAGTATAGATGGTGCTGAAGCAACACTATTTAAAAGTGCTCCAACTGGTACTCCAGCTCAAAGTGTTTACGATGACGGAACTACCGTGAAAGCAAATTGGAATGACTTATTAGAAGTGTTAGCACCTCAAACTAGCAGTGGATCTGCTGGCTCGAATGCTGTAAACCTTGCAGATATTCCGTTAACGGCTGGAAGTACACTACAATTAAATATCAATAATGACCTTGAAAGTGCCTCGTTAATCACAGGAACTATTGTCAGGTCAGTGACAGATACTGCTAAGTTAGTGTTCACATTAGACAGTGATACATTGCCTAGTACAACACAAACTGATGTAACAAGAATTGTTAATCCGCTTAATAATTATCCAGGAGACGGCACACTAGTTGCAGTTGCAACTGGACAACGATACTTGCTTACTAATGAAATTGTTGGAGACAACTGGGGCATCTTTAATGCAGATATTCACGATATTATAGAATACGATGGTGCTAAATGGATTGTATCGCTTGATGCTAGTGCTCAAACTACAGTACAATACGTTAAAAACTTATACACAAACAAACAATACAAATACGAGAACGCCTCATGGACAAGCACACACGAAGGTCAGTACAACCCAGGATATTGGAAACTGAACCTGTAAAAACATTCGAAGGGATTGCTGGAGCAGGAGTTTTGTTTCTTGCTAAAGACACTGGACGATGCTTATTCCAATTAAGGAATAGTGATAAGCGTCATAAGAATACTTGGGGTTTTTGGGGTGGCATGATTGATAATGGTGAGACTCCATTTGAATGTATACAACGTGAATTAGAAGAAGAAATTGGGTTCGTTCCAGAACTACAAAAATTAAATCCTATAGATGTTTATCAAAGTAGAAACAAAAACTTTATGTATTACAGTTTCGTTGCTGTTGTGCCGAGTGAGTTTATTCCTACGTTAAACGATGAAAGTGCCGGGTATGCCTGGGTTGATATCGGCAAGTGGCCCAAGCCGTTACATGACGGTGCAAGGTCTACACTTGGCAGAAATAAAGGCACAGATAAACTACATACCATCCTAAAAATCAATATGTGATAAGTACTAGTATGTCAAAAGATATTATAAATTTTGATGTAGTTAGACTGACCACCGAGCTGAACAAATACCACAAACACAAATCTATACCTACATCGTTTTTTAACGGTACGTGGACAATACCCCATTTACTAAAGATTTACGATGAGTTAGAGAGTTATCACCAAAATATAGCTGATAACTTAATCGAGCAGTATAAAGTATCTGTTCAATCTAGTAGTGAAGGTTTGTATAAAAGTTTAGTAAACGAGTATAAAGCGTTTCTATCTACTCAGACTACTCGAGATCAACGATGGTACTATCCACCGGTGATGAATAAGTATCGACATAACATCAATCCTATAAGAGCGTTAACATTTGATGTTCGAGAAATGGCGTATGTGGGTAATGCTTCAAGTAGTCATCACCAATGGCTGTCTGATTTAATAACAGATCCAAACTTTTATCATAGAGTAATACAAGATATAATTAAAGACAGAGAACGTGTAGATATAATTTTAAATTTTTATCATCCTGCTTATATTACTGCCGGATTAAATATTCCGTTTGAATTAAAACATTTGCAAACGTTACGCACAGACTTACTTGAGTATGCAAAATTATTTACGGAATTTAGAAACTGGACTCCGGACGAATAATTATTTGCCTGTGGCTATCATAATTCCGTTCCAATCCTTAGGCAAGTCTTGTGTCTTTTGAAATTCACAGCGTTCAATCCACATAGTATAGTAGCCTTTCATTTTGCCGTCAAACGTTTTAGATAATTGCTTACATAATTTAATTGCTTTATCAAAATCTTGATTGCGATAATGTTCATGCATTTGTGCATGTAGTTGTTTGCCTTTAACATACTTAGTTAGCTTAATATCTAATGCAGTATATATTTCTATGCCAACGCTTTTACCTTTTACTTGCAAGTCATCTACTTTTAAATAAAAGAAATTATTCTTAGTATGTTTATATGTATCACCGCCCACAAGGAGTAAACATCCGTACTCTTTACATTTGCTTTCTATTCTTGCCGCGGTACTAACTGCATCTCCGAGTATGTCGTAACTGTGCCTGGCAGTGGAGCCCATTTCCCCAATATAACCGAGCCCAGTATTAATACCAGCACCCATACCAATGGGTGGTCTGCCTTCTTTAACAATTTTATCATTGAATTTCTCTACTGCCCTGAGCATTAATATGCCTGTTTCCACCGCACTCTTAGGGTGGTCTGGATCATCCATTGGAGCATTATGTATATGCATACTGGCATCACCGATATATTTAATCACCATGCCGTTTGCATCTAGTATAGGTTGTGTAATTGCATCCATATACCCGTTCATTATTTCTGTTAACCCTTTAACATCATCGCCAAAGCTCTCGCCTAATGGGGTAAATCCACGTAAATCTGAGAAGCATATACTTACTTCCTTCTTCATACCCTGCTTAATTAGTTCTGGGTTTTCTTGCAACATACGAACCACTGTAGGAGAGGCGTAACCGGCAAATTGTTTTTGTATCTCAGCTCTTAGTTTAAATTGTATCCAGAAGTTATTAAAACTTGCCTGTGTAAATATTAAGAAACTTGCTATTGCTGGAAAAGTAGCATCAAATAATACTAAGTTTGCAGTATAAGAATATATACTATAATATACAATTCCGCCTATAATAGTAACTGTGGTCACTAAACCTACCCAAATGTGCGATTTATATATTGCTAGACCTATTAATATCATGCCCAGTAACGCACACAGAAGCTCGTACACAGCACTTAACTCGTTCCTGGTAATGTTACTGCTATCTATAAAGTTTTGTAGCATATGAGCGTGTATTTGCTGTGGATACAAGTTGCCTCTTGGTGTAGGCACAGGATTTGCAATACCTTCTGCTGTAACACCTACTATAACCATTTTGCCTGCAAGATGGGTCAGAGTTTCGGCTCCTAAGTATTCAATTTCCTCGAATGTATTATTAAAGCGAATGTATGCTGTGCCGTCTGACTGTGTTACAATTGGATCGTATCCTTTAACTGTAACTTCTTGTATTCCTAATTCGCTAGTTTTAACTATATAACTTTTTTGACCTTTACTTACCCTTAGCATTTCAATAGCAAAACTAGGATACAGTCTATCGCCAACTGTAATTGCTAATGGGTATGTTCGTGTTTGATTATCTGGCTGTGGCGCTGACGCTGTTACGCCTTTGCCGTTTGCTACTGCTTCTAGTAGCGGAATGTTTGTAACTAAGTTGGGCCACTTTAGTAAATAATTTTTTGCTGGCACAGGACCGATTGTGCCTGTTCCTATATGTGGGCCTGATGTTTTAATGCCTCTTGTACTAGTTGCTTGACTTAATACATTAAAGTTAATAGGATTACGTCTTGCTCCTTGCACATTAACTTTATTTTCCATCAAGTAATTAGCAAATATTTCATCTCCGGCGAATCTATCTGCTTCAGGAAACATAATAGTCCAGCCTAGCACACCGCCTCCGGCTCCTGCAACATCTATCACCAGTTGTGCATAGTATTGTCTGGGCCAAGGGTATTGACCATTAACTGCTAAACTTTTTTCCCCGATGTTTAATAGTACAACATCCTGGCTTTGCTTAATTTCATCTAACTGTTGATATGCATCAAATGTTTGCCCTCTAACACTCTGTAGTGCCGTTGGATCTGCTACTCGCAATGCAAGTAGCAACACAATAGATATCAATACTGCATAACCACTATATAAAAATTTCATAACAGTATTTAGCTGTTATTCAGTGTCGTTGAGTGGATTTTCAAGTATAGTCATTATCTTGTCTTCCAGCTCTTTTCTTAACTCTCTAGTTTCTGCATCCATCTCTTTAAAACGTGTATTCATATCACGTTCCATAGCATACACATCATTTCTAATTTCTCTTTGTGTGTCAGCTGATGTTTTTTCAGTTTCCCTTGATAAGTCCATTGCTACTTTAACTTCGTCTCTAGCTGAATTAATATCTGCTCTCAAATCCGTTTTAATAACTTCAGTAAGTTCAGTTAGTCTTACTAGTTCAGTCTGAATTGCTTCTGGTTGTAAGTTTGCTAATGTTTCTTCTGCTTCAAGTAGTCTACTGTAGAGTTCAAAGCCTCCCCATAGTCCACCGATTATAGTACCAAGTAAAGGAAGCATAATCATAAGTTTTGAACCACTCATTTTTACACCTGCATATTCTACTTCTGCCATTTTATTTCTCCTATTTTTCTTTTAATTTATATTGGCTGTATATCATTTCTTTTAGTTTCTCTTGAGTATTTCCAGCCATCATGTAAAAACTCTGTACGTTATCAACATTCTTTTGTCCTTTGTACACTTGCGAACTACCATACCATGCTTGTTGGTCTGCTAATTGTATTTGGCTAGTGTACTCACTAAAGCCTGCTGTATAACCAATATAAGCAACAGCAATAGTTTGGTCGCCATATTCATTGGAGTCCTCATTACCTGCTTGTATTGTGTCTAATTCTGCTTGTAAGTTTGCGGCGGCAACTGTTGCTCCCATTGTATCTGCTAAACTTTCTACTGCGTCTGATTGTCGTTGCTCTTGGAACGTAGGTGCTTCAACTTCAAACCTACTGTAATCTGCCGGTGCTTGGCTTAGGAATTCTGTTAAGCCTGTGCCACTACTTAATGCTGTGGTTAGTTCATCTTCAAACTGTATGTCTGCTCCACTTATGCCACTTGTACCGTCATCGAAGTTTTCTACAAACTGTAGTGTTTCTTCTTGTTGTACTGTTTGGGCATCAGCTGAACTTTCAGCAACTGTAAATGCACCAGTATCAAATGATTCTGTTACACTTGTTGTAGCACTGAAACTTTCTTGTCCCATGCTTTGCTCTATTTGTTCTTGGAAGAAACTATCACCACTTGTATCTTCTTGTGCTAACATTCCTTGTCCGCTGTCCTGGCTACCATTTGAATTTTGTGACTGGCTTGAACCGTCATTGCTTTGAGCATAACTACCACTGCCGTCATTACCACTGCTATTGCTACTGCCTGATCCATCGTCGAAACTACCTGAGCCGTCATCAATACTACCTGAGCCGTCATCAATAATATCAGCAATAAGTTCTTCAACAACTTCCTGTGTACTACCACCGTCGCTACTGTTAAAGTCTAAATTAAATTGTGCTACACTAACACTCATTACACCTGAACCAGCATTACTAAGAAACTGGGTGTCTGTTTTTTGTTGTTCTTGTCGTTGTTCTTGTCGTTGTTCTTGTGCCTTGGGTGTAGTAGATTCTGCTACTTGATAATCGCCTGGGCCTTCTTGAAATTGTTCTTCATGCTGTTCTTCATGCAGTTCTATGTCAGCATACACTTCATTTCTAAAGTCGTCTAATTCGTCTGCACTTAATATGTCCTCCAATCCTTCTTCTTTGATAAAGGCTTCGAATGCCTCTTCTGGATCAAGGTCAAAGTATGCCTCTTCCTCATACATTCTTTCGTTTTCAAATGCTATTAGTTCATCTTCCGATAAGTCAAAAAATTCTTCAAGCTCACATGTAGGACATTTTTCAAAATCCTTTGCTATCATTTCTTCGTACATCAGTTCTTCTTCGTCTGAATAAACTTCATACACTTCATAAGCGTATTCTTCATCCATTAGCATGTCAAATGATTCCCAATCCATCTCTCCACTCTCGTCAAATACTACTTCTTTGCCGTACCACTCATCTACTTGATCTTGTCCAAATTCTTTTAGATCGTATTCATACCAATCTTTTGATGTCCAGCTGTATGCGTCTGGTCCAAACTCTGCTTCAAACTCTGCTTCCCACATATCTTCTTGTTGCTGGTATTCTTCTGTACTCCATATATCACTGCTTGTATATCCATCTACCCAGCCGTTTTCTTCTGCTTCATTCAACATAAACTCGTCATGCATTTCATAGTTGTAATCGTCTTGTCCTATAATTTCATAAACTAAGTCGCCTGGGTTGTTACCTTGAAATTGTATGTTAGGATCATGTCCTAATGCTAGTAGGTCACCTTGGCCCATTGTAATTAGTGTGGCTTCCTGCATACTTAAACCTTGACCAACTAACATCTGTTGTTCTTCACTTAAATATTCAAACTTTATATCGTCATCTTGCATTGGGTCGTATTGGTCAGGAACATATATGCCATCTTCATTCAAATAAAAGTTATCGCCGGACGTATTATTCATGCTATCATAATCCACATTAGGATCATATCCATCGGAATAATAAGAGCCATCTATACTAATTGTCGAACCATCACTTTGCGTAACTAATCCTGTGTTAGGATCATAGCCGTCCATGTTGCCAAATTCTTGTGGGTTATAATTAAAGTCATACGCTTCTCCTGTAGCATAATCATAATCACTGAAAGTTTCAAAAATACCTAATCCGGCACATTGTGGTAAGCTCGGATCTTCGTAACATGCATTTTCTTCTAAATATGTGTCTTCTAAGTCACCAAAGTATCCGTCACAGTCTGGACTATATGAACTATCGGAGAGGCATTGTTGTGCTAAGAAACTTATACTATATAAACTACATGATGTGCTAAAAAGAGGATTATTCTCACACTCTGCAGGCTGTACGCCATTACCGTCTTTGTATATTGCTCCGCCTTCTACGTTTCCTTGGTCATAGTCGTCCCATATAAAAAGGTGTCGTCCTTGAGTGCCGTCATTTGGGTTTATACAATCTGCACACCAACTATTATCACTAAAAAAGTATGCTTCAGTAAAGGAGTTCGAGTTTTTCTTTTCTCCAATTAAAACATTACTGTGACTAATTTCTAAGTTACCGTATATGTAAGCATAGTCATCGTTTTCGTCATCTGTGTTGCCTGGGCAATCTGTACAGTTTTGATTTAAAAGCACCACCTCAAACGTATTATGTGCGTTTGGATACATTGGATCAAATTTATCCGTATCTGCTGTTACGCCATACTCACGCATATAGTACCAGCCAAATGTAGCAAAGTTGCCCGAGTTATTAAAGAGCATTGTGCTATTAACCGGTGCTTGGGTATCGTATATTGTGCCTAAGTCTAAGTCACTCCAGAAAGGGAATAGTGTATCGTTCATTCCTGAAGAGGCACTTAGATGCTTTACATCATAACTACAGTAATCACTACTGCTAAACGCACTTGACTTCAACAGTTTTAAACAACCATTAGTACTCATTAAGCCGTGAGTGAATGTTTCGCCATGCCAGTCAAAATCAAAGCCAATAGCAAATGCTATATTACAACCTGTTTCATCTGCGGCGCCTTGACATAGTATTGAACCGTTGCTGTTGCCACCCTGATAATAGTCGCCAACAAGATTTACTAAAGGATAGCCAGTATTATCAGTCGTGTATCCTCCGTCGGCTTCAGATACTGTAGGAAATAAAGTTAGTACGCCTACAGCAAGTGCTGTTATTAAGCGTTTGATTCCCATTCTGCCTCACATTGGCCCGAACTTTTCTTCTTGCCTTTGCCTGTTTTCTTACGACATTTTTTCATGAACTTATCAAAGTCTTCGCCTGTGTTAAGTACATTCGAGTCTACTTTAGCCGATGACCTTGTGTTTTTCTTTCTGCCGAACCATCCACGTTTAGCATCTGCTCGTTCATCGCTATTCTCTGCCCATTGCTTAGTAGCCGCATCGCCAATTGCTCCCATGTAAGGACAAGGTGTTCCAGCCATTTCCATCGCTGTAAATACACGTTCGTCTTGACACATTAAACTAACTGCCGCAACCTTCATGCCCATATCGTATATAGTTTTACTTAACTTTATACGTTCACAGTTCATATCTCTAACTGATTTACCGCCACTTAGTCCAAATACTTGTCCTTGGAAAGCACCTGATATACCAGTTGTACATAAGTCTTGTGAGTAACTAGAACCAATGCTTGGTGCAATAGCACTAGCAGGTGGAGCCTTAGTTGTTATCTCTTGCTTAATAGTCTGGTCAGTCTTGTTGATGTTTTCGTTTTTATTAGTATTATTATTGGTGTTGGTATTGTTACTTTCTGACGTGTTGTCAGTTGTTACATTACTGTCACTAGTCGATGTATTATTATTGTTATTAGTATTATCACTGGTCGAGTTGTTATTGTTATTATTGGTGTTGGTATTGTTACTAGTACTATTTGAATTCACGTTCTGATCAATATTACTATTGTTCGTATTAGTGTTATTCGAAGTACTGTTTACCGTGCTATCACTAGTGTTATTATTGGTGTTGGTATTGTTCGAAGTGCTATTGTTGGTGTTGGTATTATTATTCGTATTAGCATTGGTGTTATTTGTTCCACCACTCGACACATTGTTGTTGGTACTAGTCGATGTATTATTATTCGTGTTCGTGTTCGCGTTGGTGTTATTATTTGTCGACGTATTATTATTGGTGTTGCTGTTGGTCGAATTGTTAGTATTGGTCGAATTATTCGTGTTCGTATTCGCGTTGGTATTATTGTTGGTATTATTGTTGGTATTGGTATTCGTGTTCGTGTTCGTATTCGCGTTGGTGTTCGTGTTGGTGTTCGTATTCGCGTTGGTGTTCGTGTTCGTATTCGCGTTGGTGTTTGTATTTGTCGAATTATTCGTATTCGTCGAATTATTCGTATTCGTCGAAGTATTCGTGTTTGTGTTCGCGTTGGTATTCGTGTTCGTATTCGCGTTGGTATTCGTGTTCGTCGAAGTATTCGTGTTCGTCGAAGTATTCGTATTATTCGCAGTAGTTGTGGTTGTACTTGTAGTATCCGATGTACTTGCTTCACAATACTGGGTACCTGCTGTACATGTGCCGGTGGCCTGGGCCTGTACTGTACCAGTTGTCGTCATTAACCCAATCAAGGCTAATGCTGATAAGATTCTTATCTTCATTTTTTCTCCTTTAGGGTACTGTGTTTTAGTGGGACAGTTATGTGTGGGTGTGTTGTGTAATAAGTAAACCCTGTGTTATTATGTACAAGTATTTATCGTTTAAAAAACAAAAAAGCACTCTTGCGAGTGCTTTAGTGCTAACATTTATCGCATCTAATCGTCTATCTATCGATTATTGCTAACATTCCTTTGGGTTAGTTGTACAGTATTTTTCTAACTTCTCTTGGTTCTGTTTGAAAAGTAAGACTAATTCCTGTGCTGTGAGTTGCTTTTCCTTTTCTTTTCTGAAAAGAGAAAAGTTACCTACTTTCCCGGCTCTTTGTCTTTTTGTAATTCATCAGTTTGTTTATCAACATTTTCTGCAACTGTTTTAACAACACCTTGTGCTGTGTCAATAGTTACGTCTGCAATGTTTCGAACATCATCAGTAATCGCTACTGCCATTGTGGCGGCTCCGCCCACAACAGAGTCAACTGTTCCTGTGACAATCTCTGTACCAGCATTCCAGGCGCCACTAACTGAGGCACATCCTACGATGCTTGATAAAAGAATTAAACCGAAAAAAGATACTAAATTATTCATATCCGTCTCCTTATATAAGGTAATAAAGCCATCTGCTATTATTACATATAGTATTTATCTAATTAAATGATGTGGTATGGGTCAAACGTGCCTGAAAGTCCGTTGTGTTTTTCAATTTCCCAAAGTTCCATACGCAGTATTTGTCTAGTGTGTTCGTTTGTGGTTGTTTGTATGAGGAACATTAATTGACTTCTTTGGGAATTTTCTATTTGGTATATCAGTTCACACCAAGCATACATTAATCCAGTCAGCATAAATGTTGCCATAATGGTTACTGTTAGCATAGGGAACATCAAAGAGATTATAACTAAATGTGGAATTGCTACAATCGTGAGTAATAACTGTGTAGATTTCTTATATTTAGAAATCGCAGTGGCGAGTTTAGCCTGTGTGGTTTTCATCTAGTTGATTATTCTGTGCTTTGTGCAGTTCTTCTATAATACTGTTTTTGAAGTCTGCGCCATGCCAATAACTATCTAAACCGATATCCACCATAAGTGCTACTAATACTAATGTTAGTATGAAGCTAAGGTATATGTTTATACCAGCTGATATCTTCAACCACTTGATCATGTGTCTCATAGCGTTAATTATAGCAATTATTTAACGACTTGTCAACCTTTATTAGTCTTGGGTTACACTTATAGAACAGCCGCCAACTGTGTGGCACGTCTGAGTAAGTGAGTATGACTTTGCTGAATTCGAGCTTTGTAATAGCGTCAGATTACTAGGTTGTGTTCCGTTCAACACTATTGTGGCTGTGTGAGCACCATTACTGTGTTGAGTTATACTACCAACGGTACCATCAACGTAAGAGGAATAATTTAATGTCTTTGCTCCATCTGTTTGTTGATTGACATAAAGTGTGTTGTCATCTGCATACAAGTATAAATTTGCAGTATGACCATCATAAGTATCAAGACTACCGTTTCTTTGCATTCCAACAAGAGTATTATTGTTACCGTGAATGTCTAACGTTGCTGTATGGTTTCCGCCCTCGTCGCCATCATCGTAAAATGTGGTACTCGATATACTGCCGCCAGAACCAAACCAAACTCCTTGACCATATCGAACTGTATTAGAATTTCCTTTGATATGAAATCCTATATCTGATTTGCCACAACTTGCGCCACGAGTACAATTTTGATGGAAGTATATCTGATTACTATTTCCGTCTAAGTCGCCGCCAAACCCAATACCAGTGCCCCAGGCATTAGTCCAGCCAACTTCGTTATTACTGCCATGCTGTTCTATTTGCATAGTGTTGTGGGTGCCATCAACACTAAAAAACACGTTGTTACTTTCGGCGCCCTCGGAGTGTCCTTGGCCTATTTTAAGTGTATTGTTAGTATTATTATTCAATCCTAGTACTATATCTATTTTATTAATAGCGCCGGCTTGCATTATATCTACAACCACATTATCACCTTCCTGATCTAGCACCACTTCATTGTCTGCTTTTGCTGTTGCTGGTAATAATAGCATCATACCCAATAAGATATATCCTAATACTAACAGAGGAGTATCTTTTGGCTTCATGTCATTTAATTTTTTTTCTATATTCATTCTTGTGTTATACTTATTAATATGTTTTCACAACTACTTAAACATATAATAGTGTCTCCTAAATCTCCGTCTTTTATATCTAGCTGTGCGACAGAACCTTTTCGTAATTTAATACTAATTTTATTGCTTACTTGCCTGAGAAAAAATACTTTGCCATCTAAGTCTGGAATAATATTAAATTGATTTCCAGGATTGGTTCCGTATACAGCACCTATTAATTTATTATCGCCACTGCCTGAGTCTCCGCCTTTTTCATCTAATCCACTAGTAGTTTTTTCTACAATGTCTAATAAGTCTACTAGGAAGTCTACATTTAATAAATCTATATCCAATTCCGTGTAGTCTAAATCTTCTGTTGTATCTGCTAAAACATCTTGCTCAATTGCATTTGCATCTAAGCCATCAAAGTCTAATAATCCGTTGTCGCCTTTTAATTCTTGTACTTGTTCTTCTTTTGCTTCTGTAATCTGTTTTGGTTCTGCTACAATAAACATATTATCTATCATATTTAAATCTAAATCAACCAACACAACAGGCTGTGTAGGGCTTGTTTCAAATGTGCTTACCATTACTGCCTGGTAGGCTTCATCTAATATTACTGTGCCGCCTTGATTTGTTACCGTTATGCTACCACTTGGAGCACACCCTTCTTCTAATGCTACTGTATTAGTACAGTCTTCGTCCGGTAATAATATCACTAGACTCCTACCCAGTTCATCGACTGTGGTAGTAAAATCGGTTCCTCTAATCCCTATACTTGCGGTAGGGGTCAGGATTGTTATATTTTCTTTTGCTACGAGACCTAAACTGCCCGTGGCAAACCTAGCTGTTCCTTGTACAAAATTTAATGCCATCTTGCTTTTACTTGGATCTGGGTCGAATACATATTCGTCTATTTCCATGTAAGTGTGTTCTGTTAGACTAACCTGGGTTTTGTCGAGAAACTCAATTTTTAGTCTCCCATTTGTTGTTTCTACTTCATCATAACTTACAATATTGGCTAAAATATTAGCCGCCAGTTCTTCGCCTGACAACCTTACAATACTTCCAGTTGCTCCACTTTGTTCAATAATGCCGCCGATGCTCTCAGCGGCACTCAGATTTGGTGTAAGCAACAGTACTAATACTGCTGTTATGTTAATCAGTCTGTTTAATAAGAACTGATGCATTTTCGCTATTTAGATTTATGTTAATTATACCTTCACACGTTGGACTACATGTTGCTGTCATGTCCTGTATGAATTGAAAATCACCATCACTGCCGTCTAAGACTACTGTTAAGGAATGACCACCGTTACCACTTTGTTTAGTAGCAAATTTGTTGTCGTCTCCTATAATTTCCATATTCCATACAACGTTACTAGTATCAATTGTAATACCTGCTAAAGCAGATGTGCCAGTTCCAGTACTTTTAATTCCGCCAACAGCGTTATTGCCTGATGCTGATGCCCAAGCTGTAGTATTGTTGAAACTTGCAGTAAAATTGTTCCTAGAACCAAGTATATCTAAATCAAAGTTAGTGCTTTCCGCCGCGGCACTGTGAGCTATGCCAACATCAAATGTGTTGCCGTCGCCCTGAATGTCTACTAGCATGTCTGTATTATCTGCACTATTAGAGTTAGCACCGATCTGTAAATCCCAGACGTTACTATCACCTAATTGATAAAAGTCCATTACTGAACTTCCGGATCCATCAAATATTAAGTCTCCAAAAAACTTATTTGTGTTACCGTCTTGTATGATATCAATTATCAAACTGTTACCAGTTACAACTAAATCTCCTGACCCTGAGGCCACTCCAGAAACTCTGTTACTGTTACCAGCTTGTAATATTGTTAATATTAAGTTGTCACCTTCTTGGTCTAGTAGTACTTCGTTATCCGTTGCACCTAGAGCCTGACTTCCTATTATTACACTTACTATAGCGAAGACTTGTAGTGTAAATTTCTTTATTACGTTTGTCTTCATTTTTCTTCTCCATTAATGGGTTCACTTTTTAGTAATATTTTTTTCCAAAAAGTATTCTGTGATGACGTAGGCTTCTCGTCTACATTTGTATCCAAAATTTCTTGATTATTGACTTTCATCCAGTAAGCTCGTTCTTGCTGATCTACTTCTTCTTGCCAATTCTCCGGATACACAATTTTCCAATATCCTCTTTCATCACCTTGTTGTATCAATGCCAATACTGCGGCTTCAATCGCCGACCGGACTGCATAAGTTACGCTCTCGTTCTGTGTCATGCCACTTTCCAATTCAAGCAATCGTGTATCCATGTCTAAAAATTTGAATACGTCTCCTGCCATTCCTGTACTAAGGATAGTTTTGTATGTCTGTACATTCAGTATTACTTCACCGGTGAGCGTACTTACTGCTCTAAGTGATATAGTAACACTATCTCTTCTATATTGGTTTGTAGTACCAATACCTAAGTACCTTGCACCATTACCGCCAGTCTCTACATTAGTGTCATAACCTACAACACCTCCTTCGAGTATCATACCAGCAAATAACAATGGCTGTACTGCTTGTTGAGGTTTTTCTTCAGTCTGATATTGTTCGCGTGTACTACGAACTATCTGCCTTTCCCTCACTAAGTTATCTAAGCCAAGACCCCGTTCAACTACCCGGAACCATGTTCCTTTTGGGTTTTCGTGAGCACCTGCCGCCTTCAAGGCGTCAATCAATATGCTCTTCGGATCCTGTGTGACCGCTGTACTAAAACTAGCGACACCATCTTGACTTTTTCTTTGTCCTGTTTGGTCAGTAAACTGATAAACAGCTACCACTGGCATTGTTTCGCTAGGTGGTAAATATCGTAATTTTCGATATGTGGGTAATTCTACTTGCTTCGGCTCTTCTACGCATTCGAGAAAGTCCGTATTACATGCTGTATCACCGGGTATAGATATACTAGCACACCCAGTTAAGTACATTGCGCCGACAAAGAACAGTATGTAATTAGACAGTTTCATTAACCGCCGCCAATGTTGCCGATTCCAATTGGAATCTCAATAGTTGTTATTGTTCCGTCAGGGTCAACAATAGTCATTCTAATAATAGATAGCCCATCTTCATTAACTGTTTTAATGTATGTAACAGTATTTCCTTCAATTTCAAAACTACCTGAATCTGAATTTGTACATGCAATAACTACTGCTGGATCACAAAACATGCTGTCGACTAATCCTTTAGAAATTTGTGAATAAATTCTACTCTCCAAATTTCTAATAAATTTATTAATTGTCGAATTATCATTGTCACGTTCTGCTCGTTTTAACGCAGATTCTATGTCTTCTTTAATCTTATCTTTTCGTGACTTCTCCTGGTTCTCAATTGTTAAATAATGTGCTCCTGTCCCGTTACCAGAAAATGACGGAGACTTGAACTTAAACTTTAGTTCATCGGCATAAAGGTCACTATTAGCCAAAGACATTATAAAATATCCGACCATAACCAACATACCTAAGTGTGTACCTGTAATTTTCATTTTACTTTCCTGTTTGCTTTTGTTTTAATGTTTTTAATGCAGTTTCTTGTTCTGCATTGTCTAGCACTTGTTGTCTAGCTCTGTATTCTAACACAACATCAACTTTCTGTTGTAGCCTAATTAAATCTTGGTCTAATCTACGCATTTTATCTATTACTCTGATTAGTGCTATATGCATGTCGCCAAGAGCGGGATCTATCTTTTCTCCAATAAACCACCATATATAATATATAAAGTAACCGAGTCCAACGCATAACACGATTGGAAATCCAAAGTCATTAATCGCCTGTGCAATATCCATTAGTCTCTCCTAGCATCCACTTTGCCATCTTCGACAAAATTATCTGCTCTCGAAACTCGATCTATGTCAGGTCTGAGGTCTAAGGCACTGCTAACTAGCAAGTCTATTTTTAACATTTCGTTACTCATAGTACTTGCTCTCGCTTCTAGTGATGTGCAAAACATAGTCAAAGTTTTGACCTGGTCTACAACACCCTCGAGAATTTGTTTTATTACCATAAAGATAAAGAATCCCATTACTAGACTTCCGGCGATGGGGGCTCCTACTTCAGCGATCAATCCAAATATTTCTTCCATATTATATACACACCTTTTAAGGGTTGCTACTTTAAGTGTGTGTGTTACTGTCTACTCGTTACTATTTATCGTTTGGGTTTAGTTTCTATGTAACAACTGTTATGCAATATCACATATTTCCTGGTAAAAATACTCGTTTGTATAAATACATTCTGTAACACAATTGTAACATACTTGTAGATTGATTGTAACAGTTCCTACTATAGGATGAAGTTACGACAAGTAAGTTAAAGTTTGTTATCACATTTTAGGAGAAAAGTATGGCGAATCCAACAGGAATAGTAGCCATGTTATCCAAGTTCGGAACATCGGTTACCAATCTTTCTAAAGAATTTGACAAATACATGAAGTCAGGAAATATCTGGCATGTCATGAATCAAAGTCAGAAGCTTTAATCACAAAAAAAGGGAGTTAAAAAACTCCCTTTTTTATTGTTTGTAAACTCTTACATCAAGTTAACAAGTACTTCTATAACAGCTTCTCCGCCTTCTGAAGAACCAACTGCTTTACCAATCATTCTTCCTGCCTGTGCATCGTTATTAGCCTTAGCCATACCGTTACCTGCGGAAACCATTAAGTCACCTTTAGCAACTGGACCAGTAACCTTAGTAGGTACTCTTCCTGTTAATGCTACAAATTGACCTTCTGCTCCTGCGTTCATCATATAAGCTGGATCAGTACTGATAACACCTGCTACTGCATGACAGTTTTCACTATCACATGCTGTAACTTCTTTATCACCACCAAACATAACAACTGTGCCTGCTTCTAGTTCTGCATCACTTTCGTATTTCTCAGCCAAATCCGCATACTGCGCCGAAGTTGCATTACCTTGGAATGTAGTTGCGTAAACATTTGCATATTTAAGTCCACTTGATCCTAAGTTTAATGCATTGTTTGAAGAAGGAGTAATTGTTCCACTGTGTGAATCATTAGCATCGCTTCTTAAGAACTGAGAACTAGTTAAGTCATCTAGTGTATCAGCATCAACATTCAATGCATCAACAAACGCATTGGTTACTACTGCACTAACTCTAGCATCTGCTCTAGCACTTGTATAGTAAAGGTTTGTGCCTTCACTTAAATTACTTGTACTAAATGGTGTTAATGTAACTGCAATATCATTTGCATTTACAGTAATACCAGTACCTGCGCCAATAGCCAAGTCAGCTGATCCGCTTGTTGCGCCACCAGTTAAACCTGCACCTGCTGTAACACCTGTAATGTCACCTGTTGTTGTTGAATATCCATATGCTTCAATTTTATCTTGAATTGCCGCTGATGTCATCAACGTAGTATTATTATCAGCAAATGATTCTGAACTTATCTGAACTGCTCCGCCGTCTAGTTCTGCAACTGTGATGCCTGAAACGTTTAGTGTAACAGTGCCTGAAGTACCGCCTCCACTTAAACCAGTTCCTGCTGTAACACCTGTTACATAACCAGTGTCTGTTAAACTAATAGCACCAGTAGAAGCATTATAAGTAATACCTGTTCCACCGTTAATACTTGCTCTAGCTCTTGCAGTTGTGTGGTAAAGGTTTGAACCTTCGCTTAAATTACTTGTACTAAATCCTGCAATACTTGTTGTTAAGTCAATTGTACCGTCAGCATCATCATATGTTACTGTAATTCCACTTTCTGTATTTGCAGTAAACATTGCGCCTGCAATATCTTGTACTCTTTCAGTTGTGTGGTAAAGGTTTGTGCCTTCACTTAAATTACTTGTACTTGCGTTGGCAATTCTTGCATCTGCTCTAGCATCTGTGTAGTAAAGGTTGGAACCTTCTGATACACCTGAAGTACTACCCTGTGTAAATGTTAACACACCAGTTGTACTGTTATATGCTAATTCAGTTGATCCTTCACTAATACTTGCTCTTGCTCTAGCAGTAGTAAAGTATTCGTTGCTACCTTCTGATAAATCACCAGTGTCAGCCGCCGCTATTCTGGCATCTGCTCTAGCATCTGTATAGTATAAGTTACCTGATTCTGATAAGTCACCAGTATCTTTGCTACTTAAATCTAAGTTAGCACCGGTTGCCGCCGCCACTCGAGCATTTGCTCTAGCATCTGTGTAGTATAAGTTACCTGATTCTGTTAAATCTGCTGTAGTTCTAGCAAGTGGATAAGTGCTTGAACCATCAAACATTTCCCATCTGTCACTAGCTTCTTTCCACTGTAGTTTAACGTTAGTTGATGTTCCACGTTCTATTTCAATACCTGAATCTTCACTTGGAGTGCCAGCTTCATTATTGTTAAGAACAATCATGTTATCATCAATAGTTAATGTTTCAGTATTAACAATAGTCTGTGTACCGTTAACTGTTAAGTTACCACTGATAATCATGTTATCACTGAATGTCTTAGCACCTGCAACAGTTTGAGTACCACTTGTTGATACTACTGTAGCATCTACACTAATAGCACCGTCTGTATAAGTAATACCTGTTCCACCACTTAAATGTGCATTAATTTGTGCTTCGGCTTCAGCCGCACTAGGTCCAGTATAAGTAATTACACCGTTGCTAATTGCTAAACTTCCGTCTCCGCCTGCATCATTAACAGTAATAGATGCTTTAGCTAGTGCATCAGTATACTGTGTAATTGTTGTAGCGAATGCTCCACCACTAAATGACATGCCTGTTCCAGCACTTAAATGTGCTCTAACGTTTGCCGCAGTTGGGCCAGTATATGTATACGCACCTGTTGAACTGTTATATGAAAGACTTCCGTCTCCGCTAGTAACAGCACTAAAGTCTGCATGTCCAACAAGACCTTGGTAAGCTGAACCGTCATTTGTGAATGACCACTCATCTGCCGCTTCAATCCATTTGAACTGAACGTTAGTTGAATCGCCCCTTTCAACAATAAGACCAACATCTTCACTTGGAGTGCCAGTTGCGTCTGAATTTAATGTTATAAGGTTATCAGCAATATTTAATTGAGCGCCTGAGGAGTTCAAAGTACCGCTTACGGTAGTTGTTCCTGAGAACGTCTTGTTGCCTGAGATTGTTTGAGTGCCAGTAGTTGTAATTACTGTGGCATCAATTGCAAAGGTTCCTGAACTATTTGTAATACCAGTTCCACCTGTTAAGTAAGTTGCACCATCAACGTATGTTTTGTTAGTGGCGTCACCTGCATGTCCAGGAGCTGGTAAGTTGTTAACTGAATTACTGTTTAAGTTAATGTTGGAAGCCATTGTTAAGCCGCCAGTACCAGTAAGTGTTTGTCCTGCATCAACTGTAATTGCTGATTGGATATTAATTACACCTGTTCCAGATGCGTTAAGTTCTACGTCACCTGATCCTGATGTTACTATTCCAACGTTTTGGTTTGCATCAGCACTAATTTGGATTGTACCTGAATTGTCTTGAAGTACTTGTTGTCCGTTAATGTAAAGTGATCCTGGACCAACATATACATCACGCCATTGCTTACTGCTTGAACCTAAATCGTAAGTAACGTCTGCTGATGGTATAATGTGTCCTGCAAGTGTTCCACCTGCTAAGAATGTTTGCACACCTGTTGTAAATGTTCCTGAAGAAGCATTAAGTGATACTGCATCAGCTGAAACAGTAATACCGCCTCCAGCAATAACATTAATTGTTGCATCACCAGTAGTTGCTCCACCAGTTAAACCTGCTCCAGCTACAACCGAACTAATGTCGCCTGCCGCCGCTGATGTTACTTCTGTATATTTTGCTATTCTGTGTCCGCCTGCTGTACTTCCGTCGTGGACTATAACGGTGTTTAAATCTGTATCGACTGTGATCTCACCTGCCAAACCAGTAAAGCTACTGTGTTGGGTAGTGGTGCCTCGTCTCCATTGAATTGCTGTGGCCATTTTATTATTCCTATGTTGTCTATATGTTATATAGTCTGACTCGCGTAGTCAGTCAATAAGGTTTTCCCTATTGCACATATTTATCGTTTTGTTGGAGTTTGGACTGGTTTACGAGTTATTAAACTAGTACTTCTACAATGCCTTCGCCAGCATGTTCTTTATTGGATATTGCTTTACCAATAATGCATGCCGCACCTACAAAGTGTGGATCGGAACTGACCATTGCCACGCCTGGGGTAGAACTAGTTATTAGCACATCACCTTTGCTAACTATACCAACTACTCTTATAGGAACTCGTCCTCTAAGTGCAACTGCTTTAACAAATTGCCCGGAAAGTGCGGAATTCATTAAGTGTGCTGGGTCTGTACTTACAACACCTGCTACTTTAGAATTATTGAATTCAGTTGTCACTGTTACTTCTTGTTCTCCGCCTAGTACTAATACTGTGCCTGGTGGATAGTCTGCATCTGCTAGATAGTTTTCTGCCAAATCCGCATACTGGGCTGTGGTTGCAACACCATTAAATGTCGTTGCATAAACATTTGCATACTTATTAGAAGCAGAACCTAAGTTAATTGTATTGTTTGTGCTAGGGGTAATGTCGGCACTATGCGTATCTGCCGCATCGCTTCTTAAGAAACTTGCACTACTAATACTATCTAATGTATCTGCATCTACATTAAGAGCATCAATTGCCGCTTTGGTAATTCTTGCATCTGCTCTTGCATTCGTGTAATATAAATTTGTTCCTTCTGATAAATCACTTGTACTAGCCGCTGTAATTCTTGCATCAGCTCTAGCATTTGTAAAGTATAAGTTAGTTGAACCTTCTGTTATTTCGTCTGTATTATCTTTACTTGCTACTTGTGAATCAACGTATGCTTTTACTGATTGCTGACTTGGAAGTTTAGTAGCACTATTTGATGCCATATTATCTTCGTCAACTAATGCGTTAGTAATTCTTGCATCTGCTCTTGCATTCGTGTAATATAAATTTGTTCCTTCTGATAAACCAGTTGTGGTTTGTGCCGCAAATTTAGTATCAAAGGCACTATTTGCTCTTGTGTCTGCTCTAGCATTTGTAAAGTAAAGGTTCGTGCCTTCTGATAAATCACTTGTACTAGCCGCTGTTATTCTAGCGTCTGCTCTTGCATTTGTAAAGTATAAATTAGTCGAACCTTCTGTTATTTCGTCTGTATTATCTTTACTTGCTACCTGTGAATCAACGTATGCTTTAACACTTTGCTGACTTGGAAGTTTAGTAGCACTATTTGATGCCATATTATCTTCGTCAACTAATGCATTTGTAATTCTAGCATCTGCTCTTGCATTTGTGTAATACAAGTTAGTGCCTTCACTTAAAGCACTTGTACTTGATGCTGTAATTCTAGCATCTGCTCTCGCATCTGTGTAATATAAGTTTGTGCCTTCGCTTAAATTTGTTGTGGACTTAGCAGTAAAACCTGCGTCTACTCTAGCGTCTGCTCTAGCATTTGTATAATATAAATTTGAACTACCTTCGCTTAAATCATCTGTATCTTTGCTACTTAAATCTAACGATCCGCCAATGATAGACGCCACTTTCGTGTCAACGTATGATTTAACAGATTGCTGTGAAGGTAATTTAGTAGCACTATTAGTTACCATAGTATCTTCATCTATAAGTGCATTTGTAATTCTTGCATCTGCTCTAGCATTTGTGTAATATAAATTTGTTCCTTCACTTAAAGCACTTGTACTTGATGCTGTAATTCTTGCATCTGCTCTCGCATCTGTGTAATATAAGTTTGTAGTTTCTGTAATATTGCTTGTATTAAAATCTGTAAAGTCTAATGCAATTTCATTTGCACTAGCAGTAATGCCTTTTCCACCTATAACGTTTAGTGTAGGAGAACCAGTTGTTCCGCCTCCGGTCATACCTGAGCCAGCAATTATACCTGTTATATCTGCAAGTGTTGAAATTGTAATTGTGCTACCACTGTGGGTAACATCCATGTTTGTTCCGCCTAGTATACTAACTAAGCCGGCGCTACTAACTGCTTGGTTGCCTGCTGTATCTGTTGTAAAACTCCAAGCATTATAATTATCTGCGGTACTTGTAAATATACCGTTAGTGTAACTTAATTGAGAACCAGATGCATTGAATAAGTTTTTTATGTAAGTATCGTCTGTTATTACTGCATCAGCTGAAACAGTAATACCATTTCCGCCTATAACGTTTAGTGTTGCATCACCTGTAGTTGCTCCGCCGGTCATACCTGCTCCAGCTACTACACTTGTAATATCGCCAAGTAAATCTGCATCAACTGTTAATGTGCCTGCGGCATCATTGTAAGTTAAAGTTACGTTTGCTCCGCCAACTAGTAAAGAACTAACTCTGTCATCTACTCTTTCATCTGTAAAGTATAAATTTGAACCTTCTGCAACATTAGTTGTTGTCAATGCGCCTACAGTACTTGTAAATGCTCCTGCTCCATCGTAACTAATGTTAGCACCTGTGGCACTCAAAGAACTTTTTGCTGTATTAACAATGCTTGATGTATTTGAACTAATAGTAATAACGTTTGCCGCAACATTACTTACTTTAGTTATTGATATGTCTGTACCTTGTGCAAGAGCGGCAAGATAGTTTTCACCACCTTGATAATCATTTATTGCTATTCTGCCTGTGCCTGTTGTATAATTAACCGTATCAACTGTTGCTGTTGTTACGTTTTTAATAATACCGCCTTCTACAGTTTTAAGTCTGTCATTGTCAAAGAAAACAGTACCGTTAACTAAAATAGAGTCGTCTGCTTGTCTGGCTCCAAGTACTATACCGCCGTCAATTGTTAATCTTTCTAATGGTCTATTGCCAGTTGTATAAGAACTTCCACCATATTGAACTGTTGTATATGTTGCTACATTTCCAATATCACCAATATACATTGTGCTGTTACCGAATGTTTGGAAATGTGCTTGGTCAACGCCAAGTTTCTTAGTAGTGTCGATGCCACTAGCTGTTGATATTGATCCTGCACCACTAGTATCGCTTACTAAGTAAGGTGTAATTTCAGATGATTTAGTACTGTAATAAATGTTACCACCTAAGATGGATAACGCACTTTCGCCGACGGCGATTGTGTGCTTAAAGAATGAATGGTTTACGTTTGTTAGCCATTGATTGTTATGATGTGTTGCTCTACCTGTGCCTGCACCAACACCTGTTGCAATAAAGACTGTGCCTACAGTGTTATTTGCGGCACCAACTAATGTATAATTAGTTGTTCCTACAACTGCAATTGTGTACTTGTTGCCTACTACAAAGCTACCTGCGGTTACAAGTGTTGTACTGCTGTTAACCACATTGCCGTTAATTGTTAAAACACCGCTACCCTGGTTATCGACATTTGCGGCATTATTAACATCTATACCTGGTGCAATCCTTAGTGATCCTGATATGACCTTGTTACCTTGTATTTGCTGAGTTATTCCGCCTTGTTTGCCTATAGTTATTAGACCGTGTTCAGTTCCACTTAATACTGGTGTAAAACTTACTCCTGGTGTGCCGCCATCTAACCCGTCAACTTCTGTTTCTAAATTAATATTGTTATTTGCTGTATATGATGCGTCAGATAAGTTTTTCCAATTCATGGAAGGAGAATCTACTCTAATTGCTCTATTAACTTTCAATGCCGTAGTAGTATTAGTATGGCCTCGTTCTATTGATTGTTTTAGCAATACATACGCTTCCATCTGTGTATTTGCAGTATCAACGTATGCCTTAGTTGTAGCATCTGTTGTTGCACTAGGAGTGCCTAATCCAGTAATTTTATTTGTACTCATAGCAATAGCACCGGACATTGTTCCGCCTGCTAATGGAAGTTTTGTTGCTATAGAGTTTACTAATGTTGTATTAAGAGCGGCATCGTTGCCTAATGCTGTTGCAATTTCGCCTAGCGTATCTAATGTTGCTCCGGCTGTACCAACAATAGTTGCAATTTCGTCATCTACATATTTTTTCGTTGACACATGTGCATCAGCTGAAGGTGTTGCTACCGTTGTAGTTGCTCCTGTTAAGTCCACAGAGCCTGTAAATGTCTTAGTGCCTGCTAAACTTTGGTTACCAGTAGTTAATATAACTGTTGATCCAGTATCCAACGTTAATGTATTTGCCGCATCATCGTAAACTTTGGTTAAGTTTGTGCCCGCAACTAATAGTGTATTAACTTGGTCGTCAACTGATTCTGCAAAATCTGTAATCTGTGAGCTTGGTACTGCAATGTTTAAATCTGCCGCCGCTGTTAGTCTGCCTTGTGCATCTACAGTGAATGTAGGTATTGCTGTTGCACTACCATAACTTGCACCTGTTACTGCTGTATTATCTAGTACAAATTCACCGTTAGTAACTGTTAAGCCTGTTCCAGCTGTTAAGTGTGCTCTTACTTCTGAAGCACTTGGGCCAGTGTATGTAAATACACCTGTTGTATTGTTGTATGCTAAACTTCCGTCTCCGCCTGCATCACTGATACTTAAAAGTAGTTCTGCGGCTGTTGTAAAGTCAGAAACTTGTGATGCTGTAATTACTATAGGTGTTGTTACACCGCTTGTTATTCTGCCTTGTTGGTCAACTGTAAATGTTCCTGTTGATCCTGCTGTTCCGTAAGTTGCTGGAGTAACTGCCGTGTTATCTAAGTTAATAGTTGGAGTTACGCTTTCACCTGTAACTACAGTAGACGTTAAACCTGTGCCGCCTGTAATTGTTGCAACATAGTTACCCGTTGTATCTGTTCCTAATGCAACTGAATTTGCTTGTATTGTTACACTCATGCTTGGTGCTGAACTTGTAGCATTAAGTCCTAGTGCAATACTACCTGCAACATCACCTGTGAGTGCTAATGTTCTGTCATTTGTAAATTTGTCTGCAATTGTGGCTGTACCAGTTACTGGTCCTGTTAAGTGTCCAACAAATTCTGTTGAAGTAAAACTTGTAAAACCGGTGCCTACGCCGCCCGTAATAGTCGCTGTGCCGTCTGTAAATGTAGCACCAGTAATTGTAGCACTTGCTGTGACATCACCTGTTACGCCCAGTGTAGTAACTGTGCCATCATCATTTTTAACTAGCAAGGTGTTAGTTGCGCCAGCGTATTCAAGTCTCACATTAGCGTCTGCTACGTTAGTACGCATGTCTAAGAATGCTGTGCCTGAATCAGCGTCAGCGTTAATTACATAACCATTTGCATTGTTAAGTGTTACTGTGTCTGAAAGATAAGTTGTATCGCCTGTAACTTGTAACGTTCCTGTTATTACAGTATTACCTGTGACCGCCAAATGGGTGTCTACGGATAAACTACCTTTTACTTTCAGATCCGATTCTGGGTTAAAATTCGATTGTTTTGTCATTATATTCTAAATCCTACAAATTTAAATAATTGCTTTAGTTGTATTTATCTTTCTTGCGGGATTTTTTTCAAGTCAAAAAAAAGCACACCTAAGTGTGCTTTTAATTTGTTTCTTTAGACCTTTAAGATAAATCTTATTGGAATGCAACGTTTGACAATGTTATTGCGTCAACGTAGTCTGCCGCGTTACCCAAAGATGAAGCAGTGTTAGTAAGTTCAATGTAACCATATCTGGTCATGAACGAAACTACTGGTTCAAATGTGCTTGGATCCATTACTGGACCTGTTGACATTAATGGGATGTAAGGACAATAGAACGCAGGAGCATCAGTTTCTGATGAACCTTTGTATCCAACAAGTACTTTAGTTCCATCAGCCGCATAACTATCAACAAAAACTTTGATAGAGCCATTAAGGACTCCAGCTAGTTTAGTGTTAGTAGGTGCTTCGAATGAACCTTCAGTAGTTCTTGCGAACGTTGAAGTAGATGCTGATTGTAATATTGTAAGTGCTTCAGGTGAAACAACAATATAGTTACCAGCGCCACGTCTAGTTCTAGCCGCGATTCTATTCGCCGCTCTATTGATCTCAATAGCCAATACCGCATGTCTGTCACCGACGTAAGTCTGTGTGCCAGTTACTGCGTTAAAGTCTAGGGTAGTACCTGCGCCAGCTAGAGATCTTAGTGAACCAATAATTTCTTGGTCAATTTCTACTACGATTTCTTGTGCCAATGCCTGCATAATTTCAGCTTCAACATCAAGACCATGCATTGATTCAGCATCTTGTGCCGCTTCAAATGTCCATCTTGCAGATAGACGTCTTGTTTTTGCTTCAACTGTTTGTTTTAAGATTTGGATGCTTAATTTCTTACCAGCAGTTCCTTCACTACTTGCAGTAGCGTCTGGATTTCCTGAGTAAGCGTTAGCAATCTTAAATGGGCTAAGAGCCTCATCACCTGGGTTCACGCCAGTTGCCGCTTCGGCATAACGTGTTCTTAGTGTGTGGATTTGCCCAACTGGGCCACTCATAGGCTGTACGCCCACAAGTTCGTTAGCTATAACTGAAGGCATAACCCTTCTGATTAGAGGTAACATTACTTTGTTTAATGTAGCAACGTTGCCAGCCTGTGTAGCACCACTTGATGCTGATTCCTGAATATATCTTTTAGTGTTTTCCAGGACTACGTCCAAAGTACTCTTTCTAGAACCGTTAAGTCCTTCTAAAAGTGCGTCTTTGGTAGCTGACCAATTGCTCTCAAATAATTCTGCCATTTCTTATCTCCTAATTTGAAAGTCCGGCTAATTTACGGATTTGGTTAATTTCAACCACGTCCTGTTCATCTTCCGATGAAGGCTGAACGTTTTTATTACCAGTGTGTGTTGACACAACTGATTCATTAATTGCTTTCCTACTCTCTACTGCTGGAACTTCTCCATCTAAAACAGATGGGAGATACTTATTGAATTGCTTCTCTAAGTTCTCAGTCTTTACACTTTCGAGTAAATCTACCATTAATTCTTTTTTGCTTTTGCTAAGAGGTTTAAGTAGCTCACTTAATGCATCTTTACGATTCATTAAATCATTAGCTACGTTCAACTTAGATTCAACTAGTGATTTTGCTTCAGCAGTGGCTACCGCTTGGGCTTTAGTTTCTTCTAATGTTTTCTTAACGTCTGCGATTTCTTTCTGTAAGTCTTTTACATCAGAGGTTTCATTCAAGTAACTTGAACGATACTCATTTGCAAATGATTCAAATATTCTACGACCAAAATCGTTTTCTCTTGCGGCGGTAATATCGTCTTTAAAACTGGAAACGTTCTCTTTTACAATAGCGTTTACTGTTTTTTCAACTGTATCAGCGGCACGTTTAATGAAGTCTGATTTTGATTCAGCAAGTTGTTTTTTGCCTTCTCTCATCATTTTCACTTTTTGCTCTACTAGTTCCTGCTTGTCTGAATGGAATTCTTTAAGCTCTCCAGCCAGCTGTTCAACAACAAAATCGTCGAGTTTAGTTACATGTTCTGCAACGTTAGAACGTTCAGCTCTTAACTCTTTAATCTCTTTTGCTAGTTGTTCAGACACAAACTTGTTTAGCTTTGTGCTATGTTCACTGATAGCCTTTTTATAAGCAACTCTTTCACCAGCAACAGCTTTTTTATCTTCAGCAATCTCGGCAACTTCTGCTTCGATACGCTGATGAATAAAACCGTCAACTGCTTCAACAATAAGACCTTTGTCATGCTCATATCTCTGAGCAAACTCTTCTCTTAATTCTGCTGTAAGTTGTTCTTTGGCTTCGGCAAGACGACTTTCCCATGCCTCAACGATACTTGTACGAACTTCTTCGTTAATATCACTAGACTCGATCAGGTCCTCAAAATTTACTGCCATAGTAGTCTCCTACCTCAATTTTAATTCATTAATAAAATTAATGATTTGTTTAGTTAGATGCTTCTCAGCACCAATGTTTCCGTGTGTATAGTCTTTAGCGATCTCATGTAACATGCTACCGCCTTCCATATTAAACAAAGACTCATAAATTGTCTTTGGATAAGCATCGGGCGCCGAAGGTTGAGCAACAATATCAACAGTAATGATATCAAAATCAGACACACGACCTGACTCATTAACATTACCACTTCCTCTACTACTTACTCCTAACTTTGCACCAGCTTTTAATAAAGCTCTTGCAATGTTTCCCATCGGTGTATCGATAATTTTCAATTTACCCATTCCATCACTGCCATCACATTGCATTTCTGTAATGATATGACTAACTCTGTCTAGGTTAATTTGTAACTCTTCTGGGTGATCTAACTCACCCATCACAGTCTCACCAGTTGATAATCTTGCTGTAACGTTCTCAACAGCACGTTGGATTTCATCTTTTGGATAAACCCTGCCATTCTGATTTTTAACATCGCCTTGGATGAATAAACCAGCCATAAATAAATCCTTTCCGTCATTAGATTCAAGTAATTGAATCTTACTGGCTTCTGGACTCATATATTCGTATAACTTACGCACTATTAATATACCTTAAAGTTCAGTTATGCCTTTTTAGGCAAAACCTTGATGTTATCAGTTGGTGTATGGTCTTTAGCTGATTCGCCTTTTTTGCCTTCGCCGCCGTCGTTAGCTTTAACAGGTGTTCCTGCTCCAGTTACTACAGTTGCTTTTGGCTTTTTAGTTAAAGGGGATTCTTTGCTGTCTGCTTCGCCACCTTTTGGTGCCGCTACAGTGTCAGACAATTTAGTAGCTTCTTCAACTACTTCTTCGTCTTCTTCAACTTCCTCGTCTAAATCATATTCAATTGACTCTTCTTCTGGCTGTTCCATGTCCATTTCCATGTCCATGTCTACTGGCAATTCTTCGCCTTCGCCTTCTTCTTCGCCTGAAAGTAATTTTTCAAATTCAGCTCTTAAATCTTCAAGTTCGTCTTCTAAACTGTCGACTTTGTCTTCTAAATCTTCTTCTTCACCAGCTTCTTCTTCGCTTCCGAATCCGCCAATCTCATCGTCATCAATTCCAGCGTCTGTATCTGCTACATCGCTAACAAAATCTGCTTCTGGATCGCTATCATCAATAGCTTCTTCAACTGCTTCTTCTTCTGATTCCTCAGACTCTTCAACTGCTTCTTCTTCAGTTTCTTCAGTTTCGACTACTTCATCTTCGTCTAAGATACGCTCGTACTCGGCTCGAGCAGTTTCAACGACATATTCGTGAAGTAGCTCTTCGGCACGCTCGTTATCTTCTGCAAGTAGTAGTTCGAGAACTTGTTCTAATTTATTGCGTTCTGACATTATTGAGCTCCTATAATTATAGTATAAAATGAATGTTTTTTATGCTGTTATACAGCAAAAATTGTATTTACATCTTAATATGTGTAATACTTATACGGTGGTGGGGTTTTTGAATAGTTATAGGCTAAAACAAGCCCATTTGGAATGAAATGTGTGATTATAGTGTATATGTAAAGAATATTTATACTTTGCTACGTTTAAGAAAACTACGTTGTTAAATACGGTTTTAGTGTTTCAACATAGGCTTGGTGTGCTTCTAACGGCAAGTGGTGGTCATATTGTGTGCCTGGACTATTTTCCCATCCGCCCCATAAGTCATCGCACACTGACAAATAATCTGCTATGCCTTTCTGCTGTAGCATGGTATTGGGTATATCCCATTTAGTGCATACCTTAGCATAAGGATCCCTAGACACCATATCATATCCTTCTGCCCAGTCAAATGTGTTGGGTGAGAATATAACTTTTTTGCCTTTTAATTGCAATTTTTGTAAGGCATAGGTTAATATCATTTGCTGTTTGTGTCTCTGTACATCAGCATCATATATGTACAAAAAATGCTTTTTTAGTGCTTCAAAACTATTGTTAGTAAATGCTCTTTCGTATCGTTGTACTATGTTATTGTCTGCTAAAGTCTTATCTATATCTTCATTAAAGATACTGCCGTAACTGTCTATCATTATCGTAGGAGCATATCCTTTGCCATAGCCGGGAGCATGTTCGTCCCTATACTTCTCTATCAGCACATGGTTAAAATCTACGTTATCCCAGCCTTTTTCAGGATCGTAACGTGGCGAGTCTTTAAGTTTGATTTCTTCTCTAGTAACTGTTGTAGCATTTATAATAAACACGTCTGGATCGTAGTGTTTTAATGCATAGTCTACTTGTAGTGCAATGCCAAAGTTACTACAACCAGGTTTAGCTAAGTTGTAATATTCTGCATTTATGTGTGAGGATATTAAAGAACCGAATTCGATTCCTTTATGCTGTGGATCTACTGAGGACCATGAGCAACCGCAAACGGCTAGCTTCATTTAAAATTCCGGAGTTGCTTCAGCGGCTTTGGCATACATAAGTGATGCAAATTCACGCTGTTCTAAATTCTCTGACTTTTTAATTTCTCTATATTTTCTTAACTTGTTCAGTGTTTTTAAAGTAAGTTTAGTTTTTCTAGTATCGTCAAGAGATCTGCCAACTGACCTGTCATTTTCTGGATTGTAAAATTCTGTTAATCTCATTATAAGTTTCCATCTGGTATTTCTGAACCAGGTTCCATTCCGCTAACATCTGGACTCATTACATCATCCATTGGTGCTGGTATGTCTTCTACCGGTGCCATTATGTCTAACGGAGCACTTGGGCCAGGTCTAACGCCTACATTTCGTAAGCCTACATCTTCTGCGCCGTCTGTATTGTATTTATTCTCCATCTTCCAATAATGCTCGTTATCCTTCATCTCTTCTTGCGTTAAGCCTAAGTACTTCTTAAGTTTAAATTGCTGACTTAAATACGGTACTGCTTCTAAACTGCCGAATAGCTGTGCTCTTTGAAGGTTCATGTCCAAGTCTCTGTATGAACTGAAGTTTTGAGGTACTGTTAATTCTAATTTAAATGTACTTGAATCAAGCTCAATGCCTTTATAGTTTAAGAACATTTTAAATTCTCTATCTAATGTTCGTATAATTTGCTTTTGTAGTCTTTGACAAAACTTAGCAAATTGAAATTCTTGTATGTATGCAACGCCTACTTTACCGTCAGTTGTTGCCGCTGTTCCATCATCTGGGCCAGTAGGCAAATATGAACTTGGTACTCTCAATCCTCTTAGCAGTTTGTTGTTAAAGTATTTTAAGTCGTCAATTTGACCTAAGTTCTCACCGCCAGGCAATGTATCAACTTTACTACCACGACCGTCTGCCGTTTGAGCAAAGAAGTAATCTTCTAACATACTCATTGGATTGTAAGCCGCATCTGCAACATTGTTGCCGTCTTTGTTTTTGTTAGGTACACGTTTTTGCTGTACTTCATACTTAACACGTTCTAAGTACTGTTGTGCTTTATGAGGAGGCATATTACCAACGTCAATCATAAACACTCTTCTTTCAGGTGCTCTATGAACTCTGTAAATAATAATACTATCTTCTAATAATTCTTTTTGTTTAAAAACTTTAAATACTGGCTCTAATACGCTAATGCCAAAGGGCCATGAATGATCCATGCCTTCTGTTAAACTAATATGTACTACATGCTGTGCATCAACTGGACTACCTGTTGTAGCACCTTGGTCTCCGCCCATAGGCGAATAGTTACTAACACTAGTTCCAACATTGCCGCCTGCCATCATGCCGCCACCTGCGCCATATGGTCTGGCATGTAATGCCGCGGCACTTGTTGCCGACATTTGTTCAAAGTTAACGTCTAAGTTTTTAATAAAGTAAGTTTCAATCTTCTTACCTTCACTTTCGTTAACAACAACCTTTTCAATGTTTGCTGGGTCAACCCAAAATAGTTTATAAGTTTCTGGATCTCTAATAAAGAACTGGTCTCCGTATTTAAGAGTGTTCCTTACCATTTTAAAAGCTCGTCTTCTTAGCTCGTTGTTGTTACACCATTGATCAAGTGTTTTGCTAAGAATTTTCATTTCTGTTTCGCTAGGATCTTCTGTAAACTCGAATATGAATGGTAGTTTAGTGTACTCGTCATCTTGTGAGCAAAATTCTGCAATAATATCTAGTGCCGCATTGATCTCCAAGTCGTTGTCCATTTGGTCATACTGAATATAACGCATAAGTCTGTTAGGACTGCCTGCATATACTTCAGGTAACCAACTGCTAAACCGAGCCGCACCAAATTGTCCAGCTGACTGCCCATCAATGTTCGAAGGCATTCCTCCGTTTGATGATGTTGCATTAAAATATTTTCGCCAAGTTGCCATAAAAGTTCCTTTATATGCGTATATTTATCACTTTAATGAAATAATGTCAAGTCTTTTTGAAATTAGTCGTTTAGAACTTTAGTAGCTTTGATTTGAGCCTTTAATAGCTTGTTATTTTCGGTCTGTAATGATATTAGTTCGCCTATCCTATCTTCGTTAGGAGTTGGGGTTGTTGAGGTTGGTTTTGAATTGAAGTCGTCCATAGTAGTATCTACTTTGGGCTTGGTATCTTTTTGCTTTTTAGTTTCTGGGAATTGTGCGGCTGTGTCAACATCTGTTCCAGTGTTGCCATTAAATCCAGTTAAGTCGCCACCCTTTCTCTTCTCTAACTGTTCTCTTCTTCGTTTGGCTCTGCCAGCCGGTGACCTATCTATTGCCGTAGGTATCGGCACAGAGTCGAAGATGTCTTCATCATCATAGTCCGAAGTCTCACCAATTGGCAAAGCTTCTGGTCTTCCTATGCCCGTTGTTGTTGTCTCTGCAAAACTGCCAGTTCCGCCAGCCATCTGATCTTTCTTACTTCTAATGTCCATCTTTGCCCACATCACATCGTTCTTAAGCCTTTGTTCGTCATCCATATAATCCATCGAATCAATGTCGGGGCCTTTTTCGAGGGCGGCTGTGGCTGTTTGTAGTCTTTCTGTTAACTCTTTTAACGATGTACTAGCAATACCCCAGTCATCTTCGCTCAAGAGATCTTCGATAACTGTTGGTGTTTTAGTTATACCTTTTTCTACTAATGGCGCACTAGTTTTTTGTAGTGCTTTCTGTCCTGCTTTACTAGTAGGAACGTTTGACATGTCTGTGTTTACTTGCTTGGCTCCTGCTGAACTACTACCGCCTATTAATCCTAATGCCGCTATTTTTAATAAATCTGCGAAGTTTATATCGGCTATTTGCTGTGCTAGATAGGCTATGCCATCGCCCATTATGTAGAACCCTTGACCAATACCGGCTCCGTCGAAATTACCTAATGCTTCATTAAGTTGTGCTGTACTTGTGGCAAACATTCCCATGTGTTTAGATTGGCTTTCTAAATTGTCGAATATAACAAATGGGTCGTCGCCCATTTTCTCAAACGAGTCTCCAACATGTTTCATATTAACAGCGAACTTAGTTATGTTACTTCCAAATATCATTATGAATCTAGATTCTTCTGCTAACAGTAGGAACATGTCGCTCATTTCATTCATTCGTGCCATTGTGTTAAGTAATGTTACAGGTAGTTTTATTATTGCCTGTTGTAATAATACAAACCCTTTAGCTATAATTAATAACGGCTTTACACTAATGCCAGCAAGTCCGTCGATAAACTTTTTCATTTTTTCTATAGGACTGTCTGCTCCAAACAATGCTCCGATGCCGTCTTTGATACCGCTCATTAATGTACCGCCGCTCATAGCACTCATGCCGCCACCAAGTGACTTCATTGCGCCGCCAGCCATACTCAAGTTTTTCATATCCACACGGTTAAATGCATATAATGAATCTGCTAGTCTCTCCATAACAGGTCCTGCCATAGAGCCAATAAGCATAAATGGTAACATAGGGGCCATTAGCGTCATAGCGGCTCCTACTGCCAATAATCCGCCTGCTGTATTCATTAGTCCACCACCGTCAACGTCTGCCAGTGCTGATAAGCTAGGGCCGAAGTTTTTAAGAGGCTCATTAATTAACTGCATAGCAAGACCTAATGGTATTAATGCAAGACCCAATGCTCCAATGGCTATTGCGCCTGTTATAATAAATGGTGATATAAAACTAAGTCCTGCCGCCGCTATACCTAATACTACAAGTCCTGCCGCCAACACGCCAATTGTTTTAAGACCAACATCTTTCATTAATTGGAGTCCTTTGCCTAATGGAAGAATTGATAATCCTAATAGTGCTATCGCCGCCGCTCCTGTGAGCATCGATCCTGATGCTTTACCTAGCACCGTGGCTAGTGCCGCCAATCCGCCTAGTGCAATTGTGCCTTTTACAATTGAAGTCCACTCTACATCATTGAACTGTTTAAGTCCTACAGCCGCTAATCCAACTGATGCACCTAATAATGCAATTGCCGCCGCGCCTTTAAGTACTTTAGTGTCGCCAAATTTCTTAACGCCATCTGCTATTCTTTGTAGGAAGCCGCCTGTTTTGCCGCCTCCGGATAATGCTGATTCGGTGATATCAGTGGCTTTACTGCCTGCCGCTTCCAAGCCGCTTCCAACTGATGTGGCACCGCTACTTGATACTCTATTCTTTATCGTGTCTGCAAGTGCTCCACCAACTCCGGCTTGTACTTTTCCGGTAACTGCCTGAACTGCAAGGGCTTTCGCCGTCGACAATGCAATTATCACAGGAACTGCCGCGGCTAGCAACTTTAATAGGCCAGAAGTTATTGCTGAGCCTATGTCTCCTAACAGTGTCTGAATCACTCCAGCGAAGCCGTCTTTATCGAAAGCTGTTTTGATATATTGGGCAAAGTCTGCTAATTGATCTGCCGCTACTTTAATCCATTTAGCTAAAGTTGTCGCCATTTTGCCTACTCTGTCGCCCATACTCATTGCGGCTCCACTCATATCGTCTACGCCAAAGCCAAAGATGTCTAGTATTTCTTTGAAGCCGTCTGATATTGCTCCTGTTACTTCTGGATCTGAGAATAAACTGTAGAATGCATTCTGGGCTCCGCCTGATATCTGTGCCATTACTTTATTAAATTGGTTAGTACCCTTTTGTACTAAGTCCATTTGAAAGCCTGTGCCTAATGATTTATTAATATCTTTCATTTTGCTTTCGGACTGTTCAAACTGTGCTATAGCGTTTGCCATAGTTTTTGCTGATTCGTCGCCAATGTTAGCCATTGCTCTGATACGTTGTTTTTCACTGTGGCTAAGATTGCCTAGTGTCGACGTTAGACCTTCTACCATTCCTTGTGCTTGGTCTTGGCTTAATGTGCCGTTTTGTACTGCTGTTATATATTCGTTCATCGGGCCTTGAAGATTAGGTAATGCTGTTACCATACCAATAGCCGCTTGGCTCATTCCAATAGCACTTGTATTCGCCGCTTCCTGGAATGCTGTTGCAAGATCGGCTCCTGCTTTTCCGCCCATAGCCGCCATGCCAGAAGCAAATACTTCTATGCCGCCAATAACATCACTTCGTACTGCATCGTTAAATTGCAGAAGTGTTGCTGTTAATTGACCTTCGTCTAATAGCTGACTTACAAAGTTTTGTAATTCTGCTGTACTCACACCAATTGCTGTTGAGTATGCTTGTTGTAATCTTGTTGTTCTTGCTACTTGTTGGTTTAATCTTCCCTGGTCAACATTACCCAAGTTTAACATTGCTTGTCGTCTATCTAATGCTTGTCCAAAACGATCCATGCTGTCCTGGAAACTTAAACCAAGTTCCTCTGACGTGTCTGCCGCAAATTTCATTGTGTCAGTAAATCTACCAAAGCCCTGAGTTGCTATTACACTAGAAGAATTTGCCATTCTCTGTGCCGCACCTGCAAAACCGTCGCCCAATGCACCCAGTTGTCCAATTGCTTGGGTAGTAGTTTTACCCATATCAGTGTAAGTACTGTTAAACCCAATACCAACTGAAGTAAGGTCGTTAATTGCACTGCCGGCGCCCATCATTGCTTTACTAATAAAGCCTGCGCCTGTTACTGCCGCGCCGCCAAGTAGCATACCTGCTTTAAATACGCCTCCGCCAACAAAGCCTACTGCTCCGACAAGTTGTTCGCCTGTGTTTTCAAAGTCGTCTATAACTTTAGTAGCAAAGGATTTATATTCCTTTTTGTCTACTTTATTGCCGTCTCTGATAGCATCTTCGTTACCTTTGATGCCCCTAATCATTTCTTGTAAGAACCCGCCGGCTTCTTTAGCCTCTTCCTGTCTAGCTTTGTCAGAACTTTTTTCGTCTTTTGCATTGTTAGTTATTGCTAAATGCATCTTCTTATTGTTCTCTACTAGTGCTTTAAGGTCTTTGTCTGACACACCGTTATTTTTTGCAATCTCTTGAAGTACTTTGGATACTTCTTCCATGGTGGATTCTGTTGCCCAATCTGGGAAACGAAAATTCTGTCCTTCTATGTTAAATTCAACTGCCACTCAGTATTTCCTTTAAAACTAGTTTTAATGTAGATAAATAAGTACTAAGTTAATCATTAGATAAAAATTTAACTACAAACGTATTTATCTTAAAGAATTAACAGGAGTTTTAATGAGCAAAAATATGAACAAAACGCAGAATCCGTTAAGTGCCTACTTCAGAGCACCAAAGATATTCACAAAAATCCCTAGTGGTGGTAAATTTTATGACGAAGGTATTGTCGTATTCAATGATGATAGTACCCAAGAATTAGCAATTTATCCAATGACTACTAAAGATGAGTTGTTATTAAAAAATCCAGATGCTTTATTAAACGGTGAGGCAGTTGCTTCATTGATCCATTCATGTGTACCAGAAATTAAAAATGCAAGAGATTTATATAGTGCTGACGTAGATGCATTACTAATTGCAATTAGAGGTGCAAGTGGTGGTGATGATGTTGATGTTGCCGCTAAGTGTCCAAAGTGCGAAACTACTACTGACGTAACTGTAAGTGTTGCACAAAGTTTGCAGACAATGGAAGAACTAGACGATGTCTACGAAGTTACTCTTGCAAACGGACTTGTTATTTCAGGTATGCCATTTAGTTATAAGAACACTATTAAGGCAGGTGTTGCCAGTTTCCAAAGTACAAGAAGTATGCAAAGTATTTCTGCATTAGACGACGACATGGAAAGGCTAAAAGCATTTAATACTAGTTTTGTTAAACTAGCAGACTTAAACTTCGAGTTATTGATTGATGCTATTTATAGTGTTAGTTTTCAAGATGAGAAGGGCGAAGATGCTGTTATTAAAGACAAAAAAGTTATTAGAGAGTTTTTAGAGAATACTGATAACAACGTTGGAAAAGAAATTGAAGCATTTATCAATAGCATTAATGCTAAGGGTGTTAATAACGAGGTGCAAGTTGAATGTAGCAATGAAGAATGTGATAACACATTTAATTCTACTATTAACTTTGATCCTGTAAATTTTTTCACGGGTTCCTAGGGTCAGCCGAGCCTGAAGAAATTTCAGCCTACTTAGGTAAACTCGAGAAAGAAGGTCAAGCAATTTCTAAACAAGTAGCCGAGCTGGCTATTTTTAGTGAGGGTGCCGTTTCGTATACTGAGGGTTGGCACCTGAGTCCATCTGAGCGTGAAGAACTTATAAAGACCTTAAACCGCTACAACAAAATGAAGAGCGGTGACAAGAGTCAAGACTGGATGGATTAAAACTGTAAGTTAAATCCTATTTCTAATGTGTCGCCATCAACTGAACTAGTAGTTGCTTTAGCATAGAACATTTTATATGTGTGCATTAGTGTAGTCCTAAATGCAACATCATTGTTACTAAATTCAGATACCAATCCACCGTCCCACACAATGCTTGTATTACTCAAGCTCTGGTGCATACTAGTACCTAATGTTAAGTATGTATTTCCGTACACTGATGTGTGCATACCTGTTACATCTACATATAATTCTGCATCGTTTAAAGTAAAGTCTTTTACTGTGATGTTGTACTGACTGTTTTCTTCTGTAAAGCCTTGTACTGACGTCTTATACATTGCTAGGCCCGTTGTAACATGTAGGTTAGGTAGTATAGGAGTAGTATATTCTGCAAATGCATTTAGTGTAGAAACATCTAATTCAGCAGTACCGTTGCCATACCATTTGCCGTTACTGTTAGCACCGATCTTGTCTGTCATATAACCTAAACCGTAATGGAATTGTCCTGTTTGCTTGTCCAAGTATACTAATGCACCGTTAGATGTGTTGCCTACTGTAACACCTATGTTATCAAAATTGTGCGAGTAACCTTGAATACCTGTAACACTATTTCTTGCCATAAACACATTGTCGCTAAGTGTTGCATTTTTAATATTATGGAACAATGTTTTATTATCAGCAATAGTCTGTGCGTACTGCAATGGCTTATTAAGTAGTTCTGATCTCATTTCTTGTAACTGCGACGGTGGATCTAAACTAATAAAGAAACTAGTAATTGTTTGTGTGTCTGATGGTTGCATAATATTTGCACCAATAAAGTCGTAATCATATTTGCCATCTACTTCAACAGGGAATAACATATTAAATACAGGATTATTATCTGGTACAGCAAACTGGCTAGTTTCTGTGTAAGTGCCATCGCCATTGTTAATCATAGCATACGCTCGGTCTTGTGAAGTAACTAGTATATCGTCAATGCCATCATGATTGAAGTCTAGTATATAAATGTGGTTCACGCCGTTGTTAATTCCTTCTATTAACTCTTCGGCCCTAAATGCCGCATGGTCAAATGTTCTGTCGCCGTTGTTAGTTAAGAACTGTAACACATGCCCTTGATAATAATTTTCGCCGTCTGTGTTTGCTATAACTAAGTCTAGTAAGCCGTCTGCATTAACATCCGTTGCCTGCATATCGAATGCAATATTATATTCATAATACCCAGGAGGTAATGCGGTGTAGTCTGTTGTGTAATCTGATTCAGTGTTGCCCCAATAAATGCCACCTACACTATCTCCACCTAAGGAAACATAGGCGCCTTGACTCCAGCCTAGTGCAATATCTCCAAAACCGTCACCATCAAAATCTGCTATTGTTGTAGATGTCGCAAAGTGAGTATCATGACCTACTTTGAACCTAGTGTCTTTAAAGTTACCTGATCCGTCATTTAGCATAAAGAACTTGTATCCGTTCCCACCGTTCGTACCCATATCAGCAACGGGTATTGTGTTAGGCATAAAGATGTCATTAAAGCCGTCTCCATTTAAATCACCTACAGCATGGTCATGAACCATCAATCCAACTTCGACCCCATCTTTATTTTTGTTTGAAAGCATAAAGTCTGGCAAGTTATCATGCGACTTTATAAATTTGCCATTATCAGTTAACCACAAGTTACCTGTGTTAAACAAGTCTTTATTACCGTCGCCGTTTAAATCGTATTGGTGTGCAATACCCATGTTGTATTCTTGTACAGGCGCATCTTCTCCGTTATACCAACCCATGTTAGTCATAGTCGAATCTTGTCCATACACTAACGGACATACTCCGTTATCAAACACACTACAATCTAATGCAAAGTGTCCTTCGCCGTCATTAATAAATTGTAATGCTCGTGTGCCAGGTATCGTATTTCGGTCACCGAATGTTTGTACCCACACAACAAAGTCGTTATGTCCATCTTGGTTGATATCATTTTCTATAACATAACTTGCATTGGTCATCCAAGCACCTGGACCTGTATATTCGTCTGAGTCTGGATTGTTTAAGTCTTTGCCGCCGTGACTACCATTAATAGTAACTTGCAAAAATGCAAAGTCTTCAACAGTGTATTTGCCGTTAACCCAAGTTGTATCATTATAATCGCCTACACCATAAGACACATTGTTATAACCTAACGCACTATTAGTATTTTCAAAGTTATCTGAAAAAGTCTCAAACTGTATTCGCTTGTCAGGTGATGTAGTAACCGTTGTTGGAGGTGTTACTACAGTTGGGGTGGGTGCAGTTGTACTGCCGCCGCCACTTGCACATGCACCTAAGCCTAATGATAAAAGTATTGCACAGAAATTAATCATTTGCGTATTCCCCTTTTTATTTGTTAACATGTTTACAATTTCCCCTATATGTGTAGCCAGGACAACTACATTTACCGTCCTGTATCGTGTAAGTCTTACCGTTACTGCCTTGAACAACAACAACATCATCTGCTAATTGCTCGTCTGCCTCACCTAACTTAACAAACTTACGTCTGCTTTTGCTAAACTGCTTTAACGGATTCTTAAACGTTTTAAGTTCAGCAGTTTCGGATGGCTTGTATGCAACTAGTTGCCCAGCACCATTAACATGGTAAATCCCATTGTTAACAGAGTACTTGCCCCAGTCAGTTACTTCTTGTAGTATCTCTATCATAGTGTTATCCTTTTTGCTAAACTAAGTGTATATTATACTAGGAAACTGCTTCTATGTCAAGTTTTTTACCAGTTTTTCTGGTAACTTTTACTAAAAAATCGGTAATAGCTAGTCTCCGTGCATATAAATACAGTTAATGTACACTAGAGAGACAACATCAATGAGTAAGTTCAGCACCGTATATAATTTTAAATTAGACATACCTGCAATACTAGAACTAGAGCAGGAAGTTGTTAACACTATACCCGAAAGCAAATACTACATGCACAAGGATCCAGATCGTACAGACATAGTACAAGACATACTAATGCTTTCAGATTTATCGTGTTTGGAAAAAGTTAAAGAACTGTTAAGTCCTATACAAGTGTTAGCGGAGCATAGTATTGGATTTGAAACTGTTCCTGCAAACGAACATGTTATAAATCATAATGACTATCTGTTAGGTTGGGGCAATCCATTTACTCGTAAGTGCAATATGTTATTCAATCTAGAGGATCACCCTATCTATATAACGCATGGGAAGGAAAATGAATCTAAGTATATTATGCCAGGTCAAGTCATGGCATTAAATGTACAACTATCACATGGATGTGACCACAGAGATATCGATGTAAGTTCTAAAATGTTTTCAATTAATTTACGGATGAACTATTTCGATACCGTAGCATATTTAAATACCATAATTAATTAAAAGCTTCATGTCCTTCAAAATACATGCCTATCATTACATATACCGCAATGTTAATAAAAATACATAGCGACATCATAATTCCATAAGTCATCAAAACCTGTTAAACAAATCAGCCGCATTACATTGTGGCTGAGCTCTACAAGTGAAGATGTTCCTATTCCATGTTATTGGATCTGGCATGTAATCAAACTGTGATTGTTGATTTATTGAAAACTTTAACGGCACACTACTACATGCCGTTAAAGTTACTACTAGTATTAAAGTTTTTGCTATTTTAGTCAGCACCGTTTTCTCTCCGTTTGTCTAATAGTGATGTGTATCCTTCTTCGTCTAAGTGTGTTATAGCTAACCAGGCGTGGGTCATTTCGTCCCCTGTTCTACTACCGCCCATTACCCACATATCAGAGTCTGGGTTGTTTGGGTTATCTGATGTGTTGTCGTACCATTGTTTCAATACAATAACTGCACCAGCTGGAATTAGCGGTGCTACATCTGGAGCATATAAATGACTGTGATGCCATGTTGCACTCCAATTTGATACTTGGCTAATTTGTTCTGTTTTGCCTGTGATAGGATAGAATATTTCCAAACTTGCGGCATTCATTCTTAAATGCCCGTGTGGTTGAAAACTGTCTAATCTCACAGGATGGTCAAAACTGTGGAAGCCTTGTGTCATGTGATAACCGTTCGGAGCAATAACTATATCGTCTTGGTCACCTAAGCGATACAACGATAAGTCTTGCTTATACTTTAATGTTTCACTTTCTTCTTGTGAGTATAGCCAAAGTCCTATCTCTACTACATTGTCTTTGATTACACTCCCAGGAGCCATTGCGCCTAATCCACCTGGGTACATATGAATGTCCCAACTTACTTCTGCATTTGCTGGAATAGTCCTGCACACACCCTCTGGTACTATCTCACCCCATTTACCCATTGCATATTCTGTTAACATGCCCTGGTTACCGCTCTCAGTTATAATACTACTGTTGGCGTGATGTACTACTGCTTTAGCTTCGCCACGTGGCTTAACTTGTACTGCTTTTATGCAACGATCCTCTGTTAGTCCAGTCGGAACTAAATGCTTATGCCATAAGTCGTTACCACTTGCAGGAATGTCTATTGCTACACTGGGTATAACTGTATCGGGTAAGCCAAACTGCTCAGTGAAACTCCATGCTTCTGGATCTGGTAGTTGTGCTGTCTGCACCGTTATGTCAGGATCACCTCGTAGGCTTCCTTTATCTACCCATTCCACAATTGTGTCTATATCCATTTGAGATAGACGCCAATCTCCTTGCAAGTCTTGTATGCCAATTCCATGATCGTATGCGTATGGAGGCATCTCTCTTGTCATTACTTTATAACTTATAAGAGGAGCCCATGGTCTAACTTGTTCGTACGTTTCAAAACTCATTGGTCCTATGCCACCTGCTCTATGGCATACTACACAATTGTTATTAATAATATCAGCAACGCCTGACACATAGTCTGTTGCCCATGATGATGTAGACACAGTGGCTAAAAAAGCCGTGAGTATATACTTGTACATGTTTTTTCCTTTGGATTGCGTATCAACTACGAGCGAGTGCTCTAATACTAATATAACCTTATGTTATATTCTTACATATATTTATCTTAATTGGATAAGTTCTAGAACTGTTTATATATGTTTGTTACAATTAATTACAATTAGCTTTTTAGATACTTCGTATCTTTTCCAACTACTAACTTCATTCATTACATTCATTTCAGTTCTTGTTAGAAAGTTTCTAATTAGTTAATTAATGCGATATCATATAGTTGGAGTCATACTTCTCCTATTGCAAGGAGAAGCTGTTCGGAAAATATAGTGTCTGTCGACATCATATGAGCCATCATCATCTCTAACTCGGGTGCTATAAGGAACCAGTGAGCTTTCTGTCCCCATACACTACCGTCTCATCTCACGGAAATTTATGTAACCTTGTAGAGTTTAGTTACACAAACTTGTAGGTTGCTTTTTCTCATTGCCTACATCCTTTTAATACAGTTTGTCGTGTGTTTGTATCTTTACCGCTATACATCTCCAATTCTCGCACCTTGTTCAGGTTTGTCGAGGAGTCCGATATTGGCCTCGGGTGGGGCTGGTGTATAGTCCTATGTAGTGTGACTTGGTGTCTGTGGTGTGCCTTGCTGTGACTTGGTGTCTGTGTTGTTATGCAATAGTTAGTTATCTATCTTTCAATGCTTCTCGTAGAATTTTTGAACCGCCTACCCTAACGTTAATAATACCGTTATAGTAATCATCGGTTTCTAATACACGCCTTTCAAATTGTTCTCTGGCTTCGAGATAACTTGCAACGCCTCTACTGGGGCAATACCAAATTATTTCTCTTGTAAACTTACCTTCTCCTAGCTCTGATACATCAGCATTTAGATGATCTGAACTTCCCCAATAAGTTTTCCAGTCCGATTCTTTCGTTCCGCGACGTTTGTTCTTTTTGCCTTTTAGTGGAGGCTTAGTTGTTTTAAATTTGGCTAACTTTTTACCTACATACTTTCTATCGTTTGTGGTATTAGTAATTAAGTAGACAAATGCCTCGCAATCGTCTGGAAGTGAGTCTACTGTTTTGCCTTCATAAGTCCATGGTGTCATGCATATTAGTTATCCAATATTTCGATGTCATTGGCATAAGAAGTGAAACCTCCTTCCTTTACAACATACAATACATTACTAACTCTTCCTTGCAGTTCTTCTTTATGGGAAATTAAGAATACATTTTTCTTAGATTCTCTTCCCATCTTTTTAAGTACGCCCAGTGCCGCTTCAACACCAGTTGTATCCATACCAGAGTCAACAAGTTCATCGATACACATTAAGTTCATTGGTTGGTTAAGACTTTCATAAATATCTCTGAATGCCCAACTCATGCCAAGTATTAATCTGTTACGTTCGCCTCTACTTAAATTATCAAAGTCTAAGTCTCTGCCATATTCAGTAATGTCTACACTCAAGTCTGAGTTGAATCTAACATCATGTGGCAAGCCTAACTTTTCTAAATAATAATTTAGTCTGTAGTTTAAGTATTGTAAGTTCTGGTCGATAATTTTCTTTCTTATAAAACTGTCTTTGCTTGTTAATAGTTTATACAAAAAGTCTTGATGGTCTTTTAATTTAGTCCACTCGTTAATGCCTTCATAACTAACTTCTTCCAAGCCAGTTTCTCTAAGTGTAACTACTTGGTCAGAATATGGATTAGTTTCTTCTTTACGTTCAGCAAGTTGCTCTGTGATAGTATCTAAATTATGTCTATGCTGTAAAGCATCTTCCATGCTGTTATAAAAAGTAATAGGACTTTCAGGCAGTTCTCCGATGTCAGTTAGGCTTTGCTCTAACACAGCTATTTTGCCTTCTAATTCTGTAGAATACGATAGCTCTTTTTTTTCTTTTTCTTTAAGCTCTGCGGTATACGTTTCATGAGTATCCAAGTGTGCTGTACTTTGATCACATGCCGGGCATACACCTGATTCAGCTTTCTCGATATCGCTTCGTATACTAACAAGTGTACTAGCATTACGTTTGCTACTAGTTTGTAGTTGCTTTAACTCATTTTGTAAGCCTTGCATTTTTGAATACTGTTTGTGAACAATATCTAATTCTCTGTGCTTGTCTAGTTCGGAATCAATATCAGTTTCACTTAATGCATCCAATGATGCTTGTAAGTCTTTTAATTTTACGCTATGTTGATTGTCCCATGCTTTCCTACGCAATTCAATGTCGTCAATGTTCTTTTCAATACGCTTGTTAGCATTCTGTACTGCTTGTATTCTAGACTCTTCGTCTTTAATGCTGTCTTTGGTATTTTTAAGTAGCTCTTTAAGTAGCTCTGCTTTTTCACTAATCTCAGTGATGCCTAGTAACTGCTCAATCATATCACGTTGGTCATTAGTTTTCATACTAAGGAACGGTTCAGTGTATGTATTCAATGCAATCAAATGCTTAAACATATTATGAGGGAACCCTATAATACGTTCTATTTCTTTTTGTGTTTCTCTACTGTCGCCTTGCTGTTCGTCATCAGCTTTCTCTACACCATCTATAAAAAACTTTAAAGTGTTAGGACGTCTGCCACGTTCAATTCTATATTCGTTTCCGTTGATATCAAAGTCAACAGTAATAATCATGCCTTTAGCATTTGTTTTATTAATTAAGTTATCACGTCTAATGTTTGTTAACGCTTCGCCGTATAATCCATAACTTAATGCATTAATGATTGTCGTTTTACCTGTACCGTTTCTACTGCCATCGCCACCTAAGTCTAAATTGTGTCCTAGGACTAGTGTTAGTTGCTCGGTATCAAATGTAACCGCCTGGGTATTGTTGCCAATACTCATAAAGTTTTTTGCTGTTACGTTTTTTATAGTAAGCATTTATAAGGTCTCTAAACTTCTGTAAATTTTAACAAGCTCGCCGGTGTCGACTAAGTTGCTTTCGATTGTTTCTAATTGCTGTATAACAATTTGGTCAACACTTTCAAATTGTATTTCACCACCTTCGAAGGCTTCCTCTTCTTCTTTAACAGGAAGTAATTGTATCTCTCTAACTTTAAATTGTTCTGCAAATGTTTCACGAATAAAGTTTGCTTCTTCGTAACTGATGTTTACATCTAGTTTAACTCTTGCATGAGTTTGTGAATCTAAATATTTTTCAGGCGCTTCAAGTAACTGACGTAACCCTATAGTAACATACTTTGGACACTCTGCCCAATTAACATATTGTGGCTCGCCATCCCATTCTAAAAACATTGCACCACGTTCATTATCTTGTGCATCTGCATAGTTATGTGGGAAAGCATTACCGATGTAATGTATGTTGCCTTTATATTGACGTTTGTGGAAGTGACCACTGAATACATATTCTGGACCACTTAACATGTCTGCTCTAATACCACCGTGATCCGGCATTTCAATCATTGCATTCATTTTAAAGTATGGTAACTCGAAATGTCCAAACATGTATTTGCATTTTACTTTAGCAACATCTTTGTGTTCGTCTCCGATTAACCATGGAACGATAGCAACATCATCTTGTAGGAAGTGTTCATCTACCATAACAATGTTAGACATATCTCTAGCAAACTCGATACTGTTTAAGTCACGCTTTTCTCTATAAAACAAGTCATGATTTCCAGTGATAAAGTACACAGTTTCAAATGCATCGTTTAATCGCTTTAAGTCTTTGATAGTAGAGTTCATAGTAGCAATGTTAATACTTGCTCTATGATGATGCCAGTCGCCCAGAAATATACAAGTCTCGCAATTCCGTGCTTTCGCTTCCTTAATAAACCACGTTATAAAGTTATCGCAGTCTATTAAATGTTGTCTACTGTTTTGTTTTAAGCCGTAATGTATATCGGTGAAACACGCGGCCCTTTCAAAAAGGTTTGCCATAGTGGTTGTTACTCAGTTGATGTATTTTCTACTTCAGTTTCTGCAATCGCACGAAGTTCTTTCATCTCATTCTCGTATGCAATCTGTCTACCATAACTTGGTAAATGACCAGACTCGATTAAGATGTCGTCTCTAATTGATTGGTTACGTTTCTCTAAGTTTAACACTCTAGTGAAACTGTTATTAACTGTAGCGGTATAATATGCAAATGGATTGTCTGATTTTGCTTCGTTGAATTGCAATCCTATTTGAGCAAGTTGTACTAATGCTTGTCCACGCATTTCGTCAACATAAGTGTAACCTCGCCAGTTACCTCTTTGACTGTAACGCTCTACAAGTTTCATAAACATGCTACCGAGGGTATTTGTAATTTTTCCGTGGTCAACACTAAAATGACCATTGTGTAGTCCACCTACCCAATGACTTCTAGCAACTTCCCTAGGATTTGTTCCAGCACCATCTACTATATAATGTTTAAATGGAGGGAAATTTAGTTTTGCTTTTGTATCAGCAACTGTTTTAGTAGTTTTCTTTCTACCCGGTTCATCTGGAATATGGTCATATCCCATAACTCTAAACACTAGTTCATCTACTGCAAGAGAAAGCGGATCAACTGCAAAGTCTTTCTGCTTAGGCTTCTTATCCCAACCGCCTTCTTTCATAGCAGTTTGGTAGCCTTCTGATTGTAGTTTTGCTGACCTATTCTCTTGAGCCTGTTTAATAGTAGTTTTATTAATTTCGTTGACATCCATTAAAATGATGTCTGGGTTCATGTACTTGTCATCTTGCACATAACAATACGACATCTTACTAGCATGAATCTGCTTTAGTATGTCTTTGTTGTTTAAATAATTAACCTTTTTTGGTGTAATGTGAGCCATATAATCTCCTTAGTTAAACAGTATTATAGTGCCTAAGCAAGACAAAGTCAACTGTTTTCTAATAATCGTACTAATAATTAAAACGTGCTATTATTTATCTTGATAAATACAACGAAGGAGCACAATATGGCAAATGAAACATCAAATACCCAACCTAGTGTAAACAGCGAAGACGGTTCTCAAGAATTTAATCAATTCATGAAACGCAACGACGGCACAGAATTTGGGGAAATAGACTGGCGAGCAAGAATCCGACCTAAGAAAGGCGGAGAGAAATGGGCATACGGTCTAGTAGATCCCGATGATCCTTCTAAAGAAATTACTGATAGTGTACTAAAACCATTGCAAGAGAGAGGCGGAATTGTGTTTCCTTTTACTCCGGATATCTTCCTTGCGGCTTCAGTAGATTATAATGAGTCTACCCAACATGGATCGAACTATCCGTTTTATACATACATTAATAGTAGACCTACAACGATACCTATCACAGGAACGTTCACAGCAAATACTACAGACGAAGCACAATATATGTTAGCAATATTTCATTTTTTAAGAAGTGTTACTAAAGCATTCTATGGTGATAGTGCTGTTAAGAGTGGATTCTTTGGAACTCCTCCTCCAGTGTTATTATTTGAATACTTAGGAGAATTTGGGTTTAACAAAGTTCCAGTTATCATACGAAACTATAACTTCCAGTTACCGCCCAACGTAGATTACGTTCCGGTTAAATACAAAGGTAAAACTACAATGATGCCAACGGAAACTAGTATAATGATAGAACTTGCACCACAATACACATATAGAAAAACAAGAAAGAAATTTAACTTGCAAAGATTTACTAGTGGCAAGGGACTATCGGATGGATTTATCTAATGGCTAACACGGTTAACAAAGACAGTTTTTTACGCAGAGCTTCCACAAGAGGATTATTTCTTGACGTAAACGATTTGCCTAAACTTCCAAAAAGTCGAGCAGATAGAAAGTATTCAGTAGAACCTAAATACGCAAAACGCCCTGACTTACTAGCATACGAACTATATGGAACGGTCCAACTATGGTGGGTGTTTGCATTAAGAAACCCAGATGCATTAGTAGACCCTATAGAAGACTTTGTGTCAGGTTTAATAATATTCGTACCCTCTAAGGAAGTAATAGACAGGCTAGCAAACTAATGTTTGGATCTTCCAAAGACAAAGAGACAGCTGAAACTCCTATAAAGGAAGACCGATGGATTGGTGCTGTAGCCGGTAACAAACTAGATGCTTTCAATAACGCATCATATAATTTTAGACTTTACATGATACCCGATGATGACGGCAACGGCGGCGGATATAAAAACGGAGCCTTAAAAGCCGCACCAGAACAAACAGTTATTATTGCTCAGACTAGTGTAACTGGTGTAGCAATAGAAAATGTAGAATTAAATATCGTTAGGTCCGGAGCAGGTGTATTTGTGACCAACGGTTCTTTTACACTTATACAGCCCGGCGCCGCAGACTTACTAGACCAGATACAGATGGCAAAACAAGTGCTAGGCATCAAAGCCGGTATGTTTGCTAATGCACCTGTATTTCTCGAATTGAACTTTAAAGGATACACAGAGGATTTAGACGATAATGAATCCGGTGGCGAACCTGTTTCTATCGATGGGCCATGGTGTTGGCAATTAGAAATTGCGACTATCGATGTAAACATTAATGATGCTGGTAGCACATATGATGTTACGTTCGTACAAACCGAATCAACCGCATACTCGGATACATTTTATACAATTCCAGCTGACACCAGTATGACTGGTAGCACTATTGTAGAATGTATGAAATCCTTAGAAGATACACTTAAACAGTTCAGAGAAGACAACTATAAAGAACATGCTGTACAAGATGAAGTATCGTTTGACTTCTCTAATCTTGTGTTGATGCTCGATGGAGACGGCAATTTAAATTATAGTAACTACAAACAAGCTGAACAAGTAAACAGATTAATGAATGCAGATTCCATGGGAATCAAGACCAGAGAAGAATACGATAAAATATTAGAAGACAATCCAGACAGTTTAGATGGTGGTATAGAAGCCAGCGGTGGAGTTTGGAGACGAAACAGAATACAACTAAAGCAAGGCACTAACTTACATAAGATCCTTACAACATTGCTAGTAATGAATGATGACTTTTTAAAGGCAATCACAAGAAAGACAGACTTCACTGATCCTACCATAGACAAAGACGGTCTAGACATGAATCAAACATTTACCACATGGTACAGAATAGAAGCGGTTACTGAGTGGCTAGACTATGACCATAGAAGAAATACTTACGCAAAGAAAGTAACTTATAAACCTATACTTTATGAAACAGCAGACGACTCACTAGCCAGTGGCCCGGGTGAATTTGATACTACTAAAGAAAATATTAACACTCGAATAAATGAACTGAAAATAAAAAAAGCATATCATTATTTGTATACTGGACAAAATGACCAAATTTTAGAAGCAACTATTGGCTATAAAGCAGGACAACTATTACTAGGTGCTCCGCAAGGAGGATTGATGGGTGATGCATCTACTAATCCTAACGCACCAGGAACTCCGACAACTGATGACGACCTCAACAATTCACAAAAGAAGGCTAAGATTGCGGCGGCACAAGAAAACACAGACGCACTAACCAAGAAATTAAATAACTCTGCATACCAGAATGAAGTTGCTGACCAACTACAGTTAAGTGCTTCTGAAAGAAAGTCTCTACAAGAAAATAAACAGACACAAAGGAATTTAGCAGAAGCTATGGTATTATTGAATAACGGAGGCAATGATCCGCTAGGGTATTTCAGGTCCCAAGAAGCCAATGCAGATCCTAGCACCCCTACATCATCGGATCCGACGCCAACGCAAAACGACCCACCGTACAAGCCAGAGCCGAGTGGCTATTTGTATGGAGCGGATCTTATTGACAATGCCGGCGGCAGTGAAATTGTTATTGGCGAACTTAGTTCTCGTCAAGCAATGAACTCGTTAAAGATGGCAGTTACTAAACCGGGATTTGACTATACTAAGAGTATTGTGTCCACATCAGGTAATACTGTTGACGGCACGCCTAAAGCAACATTGTTTGGATACATGTACCAAAATGTCAATGATGCAAGTATATTAATTGATTTAGGATTAAAAATTAGAGGCGATGTATGGTACTTAGGCGAGAAGCCAACGGACCCGCAGAAAGGCAAAGGCATGTCAGCGAAACTAGACAACATTGGAAAGGCAACCACTATGGATTCCATATCGTATACCGGCAATGATAACTATTTTCTATTTACAATGCAAACTCCGAGGGTAATAGATCCTGATATGGATGATGAAGATAACAACACAGGGTATCTTGAGAAAGCAGGCACGGCTTACTTTATAAGCGGTGTATATCAAATCATGGCAACTACATGTACATTTAGTAATGGCATGTTTGAAATAGAAGTAAATGCTAAAAAGAATACAGCACTAAATTTATCTGAGTACGACATAGTAGATATAGATTACGGAGATGGCTACTTAGCCGGTCCAGCAGATGATGGATTTGATCCTAATGCAGAAGCAGACGCCGTCAACGCACGACAACTAGAAACATTTAATGAGTCCAAAGCGGACAGGAGTACAGGCGGATGAGTTTACGCGGAAATTATAGAGCAGATAAGTTTAAAGTTAGTAGAAATAATCCCACTGCGGAAATGACTAAAAATGCTGATTTAGATTTCGGTGTATATTTAGGCGAAGTTATTGTTAGACCTAAAGACGATACTAACAGTGGCAGACTAACAGTGTATATTCCATCGTTAGGCAAAGATAGAGATAATCCGAGTAATTGGGTTAATGCATTCTGGAGTACTCCGTTTGGTGGAAGTACCCCGGCTAACAGAATTGGAGACAATTTAGCATCGTATGTCGAAACACAAAAAACATATGGCATGTGGATGGTACCGCCTGATGTAGGTAACTGGGTATTAGTATGTTTTGCTGACGGCAAATCTAAATTACCATTTGTACTAGGATGTTTACTACCAGATCAAATGGCTAACATGGTACCTGGTAATGCCGCAGGCAGAACTTTTGGCACAGACCAAAAATTGCCAGTTGCAGAAGTTAATAGACAAACAGACCAAATAAATCACGGTGTTAATGCTACACGACCAGTTAACCCATATATAACAAAACCTATTCTTGACCAAGGCTTAATAAATGACAAGCTCAGAGGCTTATCGTCATCTAGTGCAAGAAGAGAATCACCTAGTGCAGTATTTGGTATATCTACTCCTGGTGCAGAAGATGTAAATTTAACTACAGGTAAAAAAGACGGCACACACAGAACAGGTGGACACAGTTTTGTGATGGACGATGGCGACATCAACGGCGACAGTAAAAATATAAGAATTAGAACAGCAGGTGGCAACCAAGTATTAATGGACGACACTAACGGACTAATTTATATAATAAATGCAAAAGGTACTGCGTGGGTAGAGATGAGTGGAGACGGCGACATACAAATATATAGTGAAAAAGATATTTCGTATAGAGCTAAAGGTAACATCAATATTCGTGCAGACAAAAATTTAAATCTAGAAGGCAACACATCTGTAAATATTAATGCAGGTGTTTATGGCGAAGCACATGAACAACAAGACGAGGACGGCAATCAACGTGGCGTACTCAACATTAACGCTGGCGCAGAAGCTACTATGAAAGTTATGAAAGACTTTGTGTTAGAAGTAGACGAGTTAGGCAGTATGCATTTAACTGCCAGACGATCACTACTTGCAACCGCTGGCGCTGACATGCATTTAAATGCTAAGTCTAACATGTTTAGTACAGCGTCAGAAACTCAGCATATTAAGGCAGGCGGTGAGACAAATATACAAGCAGGTAATAAAGTAAACGTAGTGGGCAGTACGGTGCATCTCAATGATGGTGGTAGTGCAACACAGGCAGAAAACAGTAAAGCCGCTTTGGCTATACCGACAATAGCACATGAAGACCAGCCAATAGAAACACCAGGGTGGGAATATGACTTTCAAGCAACTAGCGAAGATAATCCGTTGACCACTGACGGTGAGAGAGATGGTAATAAAGATACTGTTACTAGTATTATAGAGCCATTACTGACTCGAGAGCCTTACATAGGCCATGCAGACAAAGACAAACCAACTAGTTAAGCTGTTTCGTTATTCTTATTTGTATGTATTTGTTGTTGTAAATCAGCAAACTTGATATAGGCTCTATATTTGCCTTCTTGTTCTTCAGCAACTGATCTTCTTAAAGTTTTAATTTCGGCTCTTAGTTGATTACATTCGTTGTTCTTGTCAACAAGCATAAGACGAAGTTCTTCTTCTAAGGTATCGTTTAAGCTATGGTTATTATTCACCAAACATCTCCCTTTTTATAATTTCAACCGTTTCAAAATTAACTAGCACTTCGTTGTGACTAGTACCCATTTCAATCTGTTTCAAATTATTAAAATTACTAGGAACAGATTTCTGTGTTTTAACAGTTAGAGTGCCATCGTTAGATTCACCCATACCAGCAAGAGCATTTCCGGCTCCTCTAGTTCCTGTTGTTACTATGTTAATTATCTTAAAATCATTGTTTACAGTTTGTAATGCAGTGATAAACGTACTCTTTGGATTTAGTGCTGTAAAAAGTTTGCTGTGTCTGAATGCATACGATAACCATTTTGCTGTTCTACTACCGCCCCACGGAGCACTCATGGCTAAAAATACTTCACAGTTAGCAAATGCCTGTACCGCTTTTAATCCTAGCAAACACCCGTAACTATGTGCTATTACGGAGAATGGTTCATGCCCAAACTCATCGAGTATTTCCATTTTGATACGAGTTACTAATGTTTCCGGTAGCTCTTGCGTGTCGTACTCTATATAAAGTACGTTATGTTCTGGCAAGAATATTTGTAAAAAGTTAAAACTTAACGTGGAGGCGCCACTACCATGTATAAAAACAATATTTTTGTTAGGCGGTAACGGCATTCTTGAGCATAGATTCCATGTCATAGAATTCCTGTGGTACTTTGCCCTTCTGACCTACAAGATTAACCATTTCGAACAATACATAGCCCTTAGTGTGGTAATCGTAAATGCCTACGGAATGTAGACGATTCTGTTTTTTCGACATCATCTTTTGGAAACGAGGTCCGTACCCAGAAGACTGATCAGTTAATTTTAACTGCTTGTTAACTGCGTCTGCTTTTTTGCAAATGCTGTCGAATCGTTCAATGATATTTCTCATTGTTATTCCTATAAATTTATAAAATTAGCAAGATAATTCCTACTATGTTATTATGTATCCATTCTATTGAAAAGTCAACATTTTTTTAGGCTTATTATGGTGTTTATTATAACTAGTTTTAATCCTTTAGGATAAATAGTTGTATGGCAAATATATACAGAGGATTCAGCACAACAGGCAAGGTAAGGGCACCTTATACGCTAATTGATGGTGAACTTATAAAAGCTGACTTACTTAACGAACTTTATACCAAAAGAGGTGAGCGAGTAATGAGACCTACATATGGTACTAGAATTTGGGATATTATAATGAACCCTCTAGACCAATACGTTGTTGCAGAAATCAAAGAAGATATAGAGCGTATTGTATCGAAGGACAGCAGGGTAGAAATGACCGATATGTTCACTGATGTATTAGACCACACAATTCGCATAACATTACACTTAAAGTTTAAACCGTTTTTATCGGAAGACACACTATTTGTAGAGTATGCTAGGGAAAACGTAGAGATATAACATGGCAGTTAATAGCAGACAAAATAATTTATTCGCGGCAGAAGATTGGTCAGTAGCCTATCAGGCATATAGTCAAGTAGACTTTCAAGCATACGACTTTGACACTATTAGAAATGCAATGGTCGAATATATCAAATCTAATTTTCCAGAAAACTTCAATGATTATATTGAAAGTTCAGAATTCATAGCAATCATAGAATTGCTTGCCTACCTCGGGCAAAGTATTGCATTCAGAATGGATGTTAATACAAGAGAAAACTTTTTAGAAACTGCTGAGCGAAGAGACTCGGTATTTAAACTTGCTAGACAACTTGGATACAATCCAAAACGAAATATGCCTGCAAGTGGATTAATGAAAATTGTAAGCGTGTCAACTTCAGAGGCGTTAACAGATAGTTCGGGTGCAAGTATAAACGATAAAACTATTAGCTGGAACGATGCAAACAATCCAGACAGTTACGAACAATTTTTAACTATAATGAATAGTGCATTTGGTAATGTTAACAGATTTAGTAAGCCTGTAAAAACAGGAACTGTCGGTGGAATCATAACAGACAGATACGATATTAACACTCCAATCACTGCATCGCAAACATACGGCTTTGATGTAAATGTTAACGGAGTTGACAGAGCATTTGAATTTGTGAATGTTGATTTTGAAGATGCCGGTGTGTTTGCAGAAAAGCATCCAGACAGCACAAACAACTTTTCAATACTTCATAGAAATGACGGACTAGGATCATTAAGTAAAAATACTGGATTCTTTATGATGTTTAAGCAAGGCACATTGCGATCATCAAATTTCGATTTTACTACACCAATTGAAAACAGACAACAAGCAATTGCTGTTGATAATATTAATGAAACAGATGTATATTTGTCAGAAGTAGATAGTAATGATAAAGTATTAACTAAGTGGGTTAAAGTTCCAAACACTGTTGGACAGACTTTAATGTATAACACTAAGGCTAAAAATACTCCGTTATTATATGCTGTACAAAATGTAGGACAAGGTGGTATTAGACTACAGTTTGCAGACGGTAACTTTGCAAACGTACCTATGGGATCATTTAAAGCTCAGTACAGAGTTAGTGACAACGAAAGATTTGCACTACAGCCAGATGATGTTAGAACTGTTGTAACAACTATACCATACTTTACAGGAGATGGTAAATCGCATCAGTTAACAATTACATCAAAACTAGAAAGCAAGGTATCAAACAGTTTACCTGCAGAAACACTTGCTGGCATTAAGGAAAGAGCACCACAGGCATATTATGCTCAAGACAGAATGGTTACAGCTCAAGACTACCAAGTACTTCCTTTAGCTAAAAGCACAAACATTAAAAAATTAAAAGTTACTAACAAAACACATGCTGGACACAGTAGATATATTGATATTACAGATCCTACTAGTACTTTCCAGACCACAACTAGTATCGCAGAAGATGGCGCATTGTATGAAGAGCCTAGTAACTCTAGTGATGCATTTAAAGTAACAACTACGAATACTACACAAGATTTTATTAACACAAAGTTTCCAACTATTATTAAGAACTTAAAACTTAATGATTTTATTTACAGCACATTTAGAACTAAAGTTAAAGAAGTTCCTGCTTATACTGATATGTTTGATATTTCATTATTCGGCATAACATGGAATACATTGCCAAGAATTGCTACAGGTGTGTTTGGGTATATGTCTGAGACATATACAGCTGGTGGAACACCTACTGACGTTAATGTAGCTAATACGCTGTTTAAAATTATACAGCCTGGCTATATGTTAAAATTCTATGATCCCACTGATAAAACAAAATATGAATGGGCTAAGATTGTTAGTATGGATAACAACGGTGTTAGAAACTCGGCTAGTAGTACATCAAATGGCCCAGTTAAACTTAATAAGAAAATTACAAATGGTTGGAAATGTGATGAAGTAATTGTTATTTTAAGAAAAACATTATTTGCATTAGAAGAACAGCAATTAAAATCGGCAATGGCTTCTAGAAGAACATTTGGCGTAAGATTTATGCCTAGCGAAAATAGATTCTATATTATAGAGAATAATAATTTAAGTACTGCTAAAGACTTTAGTGCTTCGTATACCGGAGATTCATCAGGAACAGGATTAGATGCAAGTTGGATATTAAAATTTAAATATGTTAATGTAGATACATTATCATACAGATATGATATTGAAATTAGAGGAACACAATTTGTGTTCGAAAGTTTAGACGATGTTAGATTTTATAATGTCAATGAAAACAGGTTACAGGATAACGCAACAGGTTTAGCAAAATACGATTCAATTGAATTACCAACATTAAACATTAAGCCTAGTTTCACAGAATCATTTACATGGGTTGACGAAGACGGTGTAATAATTGGAGACAAGTGGTATTTAGGTACTACAGGATCTTACTTTTCTAATATACCGTTGATTTCCAGAAATGTTAAGCATTACGATATAGCAGTTTCAGTTATATCTAACTTAGGAATTTATCAAAATGGAGCCATAGGGGCTTTTGTACAACCAACATCAATTGAATTAGGCACATCGGCATCAACAACTGTTACTGACAAAGTAGTAGTAGTTGCAGACACTGGCGTAATTTATAAGTTGCCAAAAATAACTATAGCGTTTGATGGTACCACATTCGGTGGACCAATTTTAAATGCTACAGGCGGCATTGCATACAGATATAATAATCAGAACTTAACACTGGCGGCAGGCGGTTCATGTACAGTAGCTGGCGCTTCTTTCCAATTAGCTACTAGTAACTATGCGGCACAGACAGGAACACTTGTAGTTGACTTTGAAGCAAGACATCACTATGCTATAGACAACTCTGCTAGAAATAACAGAAGTGATACTATTGCAGTTAAGTATGTTAACGACAACTCTAGACTTGATGCTCCGATAGTATATAGTGCTATAGGAAACTTTAGTTACCCAGACGGATATACTGATCCTAAGAAGGTTAAAGTTACTCCTGTTAATACAGCATCATCAGATAGTCCAGATAATCCAATCCAGTTTGAACATTTTGTTGGCGCAGACGACATTATATTATTTGAAAATTATGAAGACTTTGATGGCTACACTTATACTAGACCAGTTAAAACAGGCATATTAGATTTAAGAAAAGAAACAACACTAACGTTTGCTGGAGATAGATCAACTGTGACAGGCGCCGCTGGTGTGCCGTATAATACTGCTGATTACGAATTCTACTTAGTTAGAAACAAAACTGTTGTTGATTTATTTAATAACCAGCAAGGTAAAAATGAAACTACTGGTGGCATGCATAATAAAAAGATTTATTCTAAAGATACTGGGAAGGTATTTATTTTAACTAAGAGTAGCACAAACTTAGCAAGTGTTAGCAACTACGAAAGTTCAAGTCACTTTGCTAAAAAAGGCAGAAGTTTTACACAGAATTCTAAGTCACTCAGACAAAACGGTGTAGTATTTAAATGGACTCACGTTGCAGACAATAGTATGCGAATCGATCCTAGTGTTAGTAACGTACATGAATTCTTTGTACTTACTTCTTCGTACTGGGAAGACATGCAATCTTATATTAAAGTGCCAGGAACAGATTTCCCAACAGCACCTACTAGTTCAGAATTAGAAAACGAATTTGCTATTTTACAAGACTTTAAATCTGCTAGTGACCAATTAGTATTCAAGAGTGGAAGATTTAAATTAATATTTGGCGATGATGCAACTGATGAGCTACAAGCAAAATTCAAAGTTGTTCGATTGCCTGGAACAAGTTTAAGTGATAACGAAATTAAAACAAAAGTTATTGGCGCAATTAACCAATATTTCAATGTAGATAATTGGGACTTCGGCGATACTTTTTACTTCACAGAACTAAGCAGTTATATACATCAGCAAGTTGGAAATGCTATAGGCAGTATTGTTATTGTGCCTACAAAAGCAAGTGGTGTTTTTGGAGACTTATTCCAAGTTAAAGCAGATGCAGACGAACTATTTTTAAGTACAGCCGGCATTGACGAAATTGATGTTGTAGACAAATTAACACATGGTAACATTAAGCCTAACAAGACTAGTAGCGGACTATTAACAACATACAATGGTGTTGACAGCTCTGTGGGTCCTTATGCTATTAATGGTTACTATCCGTTATATGCTTCAGCTGAAGCGGCAAACTTTGCAGGTGACGGAACAAGTATGACGCACACATTCTTTGGGCAAGTATTTTACATGCCTAACAGTGTAACATACTACCATGGTACTTATGTACTGGATCAAAGTGTAGCAAACACTACATTGGGTAATACAATTACCCTAAATAATTCTGTGGGCAACTCTAGTAGCTCAACAGACAACAGCGGATATTAGGAAAAAACATGGCTGATAAGCAAATAAGTAAGTTACCCGGTGCATTACAGACCACGGTATTAAAGAACTTTTTTGAAAGTACCGTAGAACAGTTATTCAGTAAAAGTAACATTGAAACAATTTCCGCATACATTGGACGTAAGGAGCCAGATCAATTTAACTCCAGCCAAGACCACTACATTGTTGAACCAAATCCAAGCAGACAAAAATACAGTTTAGAGCCAGTAGTAAACACAATTGATGGATCTACCGGCGAAGCAACAAATGTATTATTCTACGAAGACTTTGTTAACCAATTATCGAGTTATGGCGTAGATACTAAAAACGAAAATGTATTGTTTGACACAAATTTTTATAGTTTTTTACCTCCAATTGATTACGACAAGCTAGTTAACTTCCAGGAATATTTCTGGAGCACAGACGGCCCAAACAAGATTACAGTTAACGGAACTAGTGCAACAACTATTAATGTTTTAAAAGATATAATAGGCAAGAAGTTTTATACTTCACCTAATGGCATAGAACTTAAAAACGGCGCTGTTATAGAATTTGCAGGCACACATGTTATTCCAGCAACGTACTTAGGAATCAGATACATCGTAGAAGGTGTAGGCGATAGCATAGTGTTATATGCTAAGGATCAAAACTTTAGTGCTATATTTTCAACACCAGCATTTACGCCGTGGGACGATGAAGTTATAACGGCGGAATCAACGCTTATAGCATCTAACATACCATCAGGTGCAATTACAGCCGCCGCATTATTATTAGAAGACAACGGCACTGCTAGACAATACTATGACGCACTAGGAAAGAAAATTGACAACGAATTCTTTATTGGATTAGATGATATAACATTAACTGGTGAAACTTACTGGAAAGGATATGTTACAGGCACTGGCAAGTTTCTTTCATACATGAACACAGGTACTGCAGGCTTTGATGCTGATCCATGGGATGGCGGCAACACCCAGATAGTACCCGACTACTTGATTATGCAAAGGGCCGCTGAAGATAACAATACTTGGAGTAGGATTAACTTTTGGCATCACAAGGACAGATTTACAGAATCGGCTACTGCATTGCCTGATAAGGCTTACAGAGCAAAAAGACCGATCCTAGAATTTGATAGAAATTTAGAATTATATAACTTTGGAAGTAAAGGAACAACATTCAGTGCTGATTTAAGTGGCACAGGCTATACTAAAAATGAAGTGCAAGGCAGAGCCGTTAGTGCTTTACTAGATAATCAAGGATTAAAACTTGCTAACAAACTGCTATTACCAGACGAAGATGCAACCATATCAAAATACATTTATGTTGTAGAGGATACGCAAACACAAACTGTTAACGGTGCTGTTTCTAGTTCCACTACTGTTGTACTAGATAGTATGGCAGATGTTTACGTTGGTGCTTTAGTTAAAGGCACAGGCATTAGTGGTGTCGATACAACAGTAAAAACAATTAATACTAGCACACTTACTATTACATTAAGTCAAGCAGAAACTATTGCAGACGGTGTAGCATTAACTTTTAATAACAGAATAAAATTAACAAGGATGCCACATCCAACAACTAATCCAGTTGGAGCAGTTGACGGCGACTCAAACTTTGTTCCGTGGACTCCAGTAACAGGCGACATTGTAGCTGTTCTGTTTGGAGTGCAACATCAAGGTAAAGAATACTACTGGTCTGGAACAAAATGGATTGTTGGTCAAAGAAAGACAAAAGTTAATTCAGCGCCATTATTTGCGGCATACGACTCTAGTAAAAAATCTGTTGGCAACGAAGTAACGTATCCAAGTTCATCATTCAAAGGAACTAAGTTATTTTCCTATAAGGACGCACTTACTAGTTCAACTAACGACAGTGTATTAGGATTCCCATTAGAATATAAAAACTTTAATAACTTTAGTGAAATTGTGTTTGATAATAACATGTCTAGTGATGTAATTAGTTACACACCTTTCGGCGGCACAACTACTAGCTTTGTAAAAGGTTATAGTTATTATAAGAAGACAGATACTGACGGAGTAATTACTTACGACACAGCATGGCGTGGACATAAAGACTCATTTAAACAGAAAGTGGAAGACGATTTTGAAGTATCGCAACTTGACATCGACAATAAACGCACACTCTGGAACCTTACTACTGTACCGTCTGATGCTACTAAAATTAGAGTAAAAGTAAATGGAATTCGTAGAGCAGACTGGACATACAACACTACGTTAAAAGCAATAGAGTTTACAACATTCAATGTAGTAAAGAATGATACTATTAGAATTACTACTCCAACAACTACTGGAATAATACAAGACAAGAAACGAACCGGGCGATATGAATTACCGTTAGGCTGGTATGCTAATACTGAAAAATCTGATGTATTAACTATTAGTGAACCGCAGTATTTAGAACATGTTAAGGACTATATCCAAGAGCAAACTAACATAGTTGGTAATGCTTTAGGTGATAACAATTTTGCTAGCCTAGATGACGATAAAACTCTTGCAAACAAAATTGTGCAAACAGACGACGATTTGCAGATGGCAGGATTCCTTGTAAGCAACGATAAATTTAACATTGTAGATGCAATGAAGTTTAACGGCGATGAGTATCTAAAATATAAAAACAGATTAAAGAAAGAAATTAAACGCTATATCGATGCTAACGATACAACAGTAATGACAGACCATGCAATATTGGAAGACGTTCTACAAAACGTCATAGCATACAATCCAGGTAAACTAGTATTTGACTACAGTTACATGTTAGCATTAGGCGACAGGTATGATGAAGAATTACTTCTTATTAATAATATTGTACAAAAAGAATACACACTATCTAACTTCTTAAATTTAGATAAAATAGAAAATGCTATTCATGTTTATGATCAAGATGCTAAAGGCAATGATGTATTATTATTAATAGATAAAGATTATACAATGGCTGGCAAACTCGGCGTGTGTACTCTATCATTTACAACAGAATATACGTTAACATTAGGCAATACTATTAAAGTTAGATTCTTTAACAAAAATAGAGAAAGTGCTCAATGTCCTCCAACTACATCTGCTATGGGTATTACACCTGTACAGTTACCAAAAATTATGTCTGATACATCATTTGCAGAAGCAATTAACGTTATAGTTGGACATGACGGCAGTAGAACAGTTGCAGACAACGATAAGCAAGATGAAATTTTATTAGAATTTGAAAAGAGAGTTTACAACAGCGTACAACAAGTTTATAGAGACAAACTAAATTATCCAGATTTAAATGTACACGATATTAGACCAGGAACATTTAGAAATACTGGTATTTCTAGAACTGCATACTACAACATTTTAAGAGAAAACTTTAACAAATTTATTGCAAGAAACGAAGCGGACTTTGTTGAAAACGAATATTACGATGTTGATAAACCGTTTACATGGAACTATAACTCAGGCACAGCAAACGCTGGGTACTGGAGAGGCATTTTTGAAGATAGTTTTGATACTGCTAGACCACATACGCATCCATGGGAAATGTTGGGACTTGTTAAAAAGCCAAGCTGGTGGGACACTCAATATATTACAACAACAAATACTAATTATGGTAGTGGCAACAAACCAATGTGGAGTGATATTGAAAACGGTATCATTAGGCAAGGCACCACAAAGAATGTAGATAATTCAGCATACAAAATTAATAATCCTTACAGACGTATTGGATTAAAGAGTATGTTACCAGTAGACGCAGATGCTAAGTTATTAGCACCAGCAAATATTTCAAGCACAGCGTCCACAACTAGAACCACAGTATGGACTCAAGCAGAGCTTGGCACAGCAACAGCTAGTGCAACTTCGTTTGTAGGAACTACAGACGGTTTACATATAAACGAAAGAACAGACGGCACCACTACGCACATTAATGTAACAACAAGTAACTTATTAAATCATGTTATTGGAACATTCCCTATTAGTAATAGTACTGCTTTTGTAGAAGACAAGACATCGAAATATACAATAAAAGTTATAGCAGATGCTACCGACGCCAATCATTACTCAGATGCAAGTACATCTACAGCGGCACAATTTGTTACAGCCACAACTACTGCTAAAACGCATACAGGTATTGCAGTTAACGGAGGTTTAGTATTTAACGGCAACACAGGTGTTACTATTGATACTACTAGCAATTGGCATTACAATGCTATGTACAGAAACGAAGTAGGCAGAGATACAGCAGGTGGAAACCCAGATGCAAATAACCGCTATGGTTATGTACAGCCTAGTCCAAAAACAGTTGGGCTTAGTGCATGGAGTACATCAACGCATAGTCCAATAATTGGTTGGGCATTTGATGGTTTGCCAATTTACGGGCCATATGGATATACAGACAGATTAAACGATACTAGTGATATTAAACGTTTAGTATCTAGTTATAGTTTAAAAACAAACGCAAGAGATACTTATGCACTAGGAGTAGGCGGAATACCTACAGGCGAGTTCATAGAGGACTATGTGTTCGATACTGCAACAGGTGACTTAGACGAATTTAATGGACGCTTTATGGTAACTCCAGAGTTTCCAAGTGGCGTATGGGCGTATGTTGCCACAATAGATACTGCTGGCGCTCCAGCATATCCGTACACCGTAGGTCCTAAGTTTAGATTTACTACAACTGACCTTGCAAACAACATATTAGGTGCAGGCACATTTGCTACAGCAGGCACAGAGAATTACTCATTAGTTAATACACAGACAACTACATACACTAGTGACGTTACAAAGGTTGCTAATGAATGGAAATTTGGCGATGGAGCTCCAGTAGAGAATGCTTGGAAGATGTCAGAGCAATATCCTTTTGCAATAGCAGAAGCATTATTCCTCACAAAGCCAGGTAAGTTTGCTAGTGTGTTTGCAGAGCCAGAAAAAATTATTAGAAGTTCAGCAAACCCTTTACAACTACTTGACAAAACAACATTTAAACGTTACCAAGTTAAAGATGCAATTGTACACGGTAATACTGCCGCTGACAATAAAACATTACTTACTAACACAGGGTATACACAATTTATTGATTCGTACTTACGATTCCATGGTATAAACACCAAAACAGAATTTGCTACTCCGTTTAAATCAGTTAACGGTAAACTAGGACATAAGTTTGCTGGCTTTGTTGACAAAGATACTATGACAGTATTCAGCGATAGCTACAGCATAACAGGTAATAGTTCAAGTTTAATTCTTCCACACGAAGATATTCAAGTAAGTGTTCACGTTGGACCTTACACAACTACAAACCAATACACTGGTGTAATAGTTGAGCTTACAGCAGACGGGTATTACAAACTTTCAGGATACAGCAGTACTAAGAGATTCTTTGAAGTTGAGCCTTCTAATAAAGAAGGGCAACGTACAGAAGTAAGTGTTGGAGGCGAACCAGCAGACTTTTCAAATTACGGGGCTACACTCTCATACAACGCAGGCGATATTGTTAAGTCTGGATACAACTACTACCAGGCAAAAAGTGCAGTTGCAAAAGCAACAGCAGTAACTAATACAGAATTTTATCAAAGGCTCAGCTCATTGCCAATGGTTAATGCCGCTGAAGCAACTTACTACTTAGAAGGAACTGGCGTAACAGAACGTGTAGAATACGGCACAGTTTATAAAACTATAGGCGAAGTATTTGAGTTCTTAACTGAGTTAGGAAGAAAGCAGAAAACACAAGGCTACGACTTTAACGACTTCAACAACGAAATAAATGATGTTAGTGACTGGGTATATTCAGGCAAGCAATTTTTATTCTGGAGTTTAGGTAAGTGGGCAACTGGTAATACATTAAGCCTAAGTCCAATGGCAAGAAAAATTAAGTTCACTTCCATTGAAGGTAGAATAAGCGAGATTGCAGAATCATTTAAAGGACAGTTTAGTATATTAGACGAAACTGGTAAAAAGATTTTACCAACAGACTGTTTAATTGTTAGAGAAGGAAGTACTATTGAAGTTACTCCACCAACTAACTCGCAGATTTTTGGAATTATTATCCATACAAATAGTATAGAACATGCTATGCTTATTAATAATAAGACTGTGTTTGGAGATACAATTTACGACACAGTGTTTGGGCATAGACAAAAAAGATTAAAAGTTAAAGGTAAGAGAACAGCAAACTGGACAGGCTCGTTAATGAGTGAAGGTTTCTTAATTACTGAAGATGGCTTAAAGCCAAACTACGATACACTTGCACAAGACATGGGTAGATACAATGAGATCGGTCATGTACCAGTTGAAAGACAAGTATACGAAGCAAGTAGACGACAGTATGGTTACACCGAAAGAAAATATCTAAGAGAGTTTGAACTTGTAGACGATAACCAATTCGATTTCTACAATGGTATGATTAGAGACAAGGGTACTAAGGCAAGTATTGAAAAATTACTTAACAGTGATAAAGTATTAGTTCCTGGTAGTATAGCAGTATACGACGAGTGGGCTCTTAAGTCTGGAGATTTTGGTGACGTTCAAAACAACCAGAGACTAGATATTAAAATACAAGATTCAGAAATTACAAGCGAAAATCAATTAATACAAATTGTTTATCCGGAAGATATTGTTAGTGTAATTAGTGAAGTGGAACTACTAGGTGCAACTACTAAATTCTATAGTGTACCTGTTTTAGAAATTGAAGGACCACCAGCAGAGATCCCAGGATCATTTATGTACGCAGGTGGAACAACTGCTGAAGCAACTGTTAACTTGAACACAGACGGTACTATTAAAGATGTTACAGTTACTGAACCAGGATATGGTTATACTATTAATCCTAGTGTAACAGTTGTAGCGGCACAGTTACTTACTGCAAATATTACAACTTACTTCAGTAAGCCGTATGCTGTTAGTAATGCATTCTTAGATAGCTCAGGATCCTTTAGTGCTAATGTGTTAACTGGTATAAGCATAACAGATAACTTCTCCGCAAATGCGGCATCGTTCATTGACCTCAGTTCGTCTAGTAATGTTACACTTGTTGCAGAAGCAATTAACACCAACGCTAATACCAACGCTAACGTTACAGCATCAGTACTTACACTGGGCACAGCGGCGTCCACTAACTACAAGTTACAACTTTCAGGTAACGACTTTACTGTAAGTAGTGCCAACGATGCACAAAAAGATGACCTTGTAAACAAATTAAAATTAGATAACTCAGCAGATATTATTCTTAATACTGGCTCTAAGCGTTTCCAACCTAGACAGCGATACAGTTTTGAAACTGCAAACGCCACAACGAACACTAACGTTATTGTTAATATCAATGGCACAACAGTAGTAGCCGTAGAAGAAGACAATACTGTTAATTGGGAATTCGATTCTGGTAGCAGATCAACTATTGTTCCTACTGAAAGAACAACATCTGGATCATTAGCATTTACTTTTGCTCCTGAGTCAGGCAACGTAACTAGTCAAGCAACTCCGGAAGCAGGTAACATTGCAATAGACAACTTACAAATTATAAACGGTAACTATCCGCATATAGAAGTGCTTATTAACGGCACACTAATAAGTGATGCTTTAGAGACAGACGGAACAAACGGTTTTGCAATAGATAATAATGCTGGTACTCATAATTCTACTATTACATTTTATGATGTAACTAAACTACCGGGTGGAGAGTTAAACGAAAATACTCCTATCACAATTATTGAAAGAGCAACAGTAGATTTTGCAGAAGCATATCAAGGTGACTTACCTGGTAGCACATTAAATATTAAAGTTAAAGCCGAGGATGCATTAGCGGCAAGACTAAAACAACAACGAACATTAGAAATAACACCAGACGACTTATCGGATTCGACTATATTAATTGACGTAGATGATAGCACAAGATTTATTCATAGACCAACAGATATGAAAACTAAAGACTTGTGGCCCACTACTAAAAATGTTGACTTCACAGGTATTACTGACAGCAAGTATACTCCACTACCAAACGCAGGTTACATATCCTCGTACAACGTGGCATACCAAGCAATGAACTTAAATGATTTTACAGGATTATTTGATATTGATTCTCGTCCAGCTAATAAGATACCTCAAGAAAATGATGTAGTACATTTTGCTGTTAGTGAGCATTCAGACTTTAATGCATACAAGTTAGTTCAACCCACAGGATTTGATGCTACTAGTAATGTTGCTTATATTAAATTCAACGATAATTTAGGTACAACAATGTTGTACACTGACATAAGTTTAGATGCTTATGCTAACTCAAACTACTTAACAGACGAAGCAAACATTACAAACTATTACGATAATGTTATAGCATTAAAACGTGAAGGCATTGCACTAGATAGTTATTATGCAAATATCGAACTTGCTGATGGTGACAAGATGTTTGATAACACTATTATGGAAGTTAATACTCCGGTTGGATACTTCTTAAATGAAGATCAAGTTGTTAAAAATTCTGTAACAATTTCAGGCATTGGATATAAAGAGCCGTTAAGATTGTTAATAGAAAAAATTGAGCCAACAGTAAGTGGTAATGTTTCAGCAGTAAACTATTATATTAATACTTCAGAAACGTTTGCTCTAGATGCCAACGTTGGTACTAGCAACACAGTTAACTTAACTTATACAGGCACTACTTCAATGAACGACTTTGAAGAAGGCTCGTATATAACGTTCACAGATTCAAGTACAGGTGCCTTAAACGGTAATACTTATAAAGCAAGTAATGTTACAGTAAGTCCGTCTACAATGGCAACAACATTAGTTGATACAACTGATACAGGAATTTATTCCACAACAATTAATGGTGCATTATCTAGTGCAACTACTATAATCATTACAGCAGGCGATAACACTATTCAAGTTGGACATGTTGTAAGTGGCTCTGGGATACCAGCTAACACTAAAGTTACTGCTATAACTGATGCAGTTACAATGGTAGTAGACACAGCAGTTACAATGTCAAACGGTGCGACTATACAGTTCTCTAAGAGAACAAATAATTACAGTACAGCAAATTCTATTATAACAACATTCACAGTTACTGAAAGTACTTTTAGTTCAAATGTTAGTTCAAGTGCATTAAGTTTAGCAGTTAATAACGGTTTAGTATTTACAACAGACATGAACACTTCAACAGTTGCAAACTTAGGAGTTGTTAAAATTAACAACGCAGGTTACTATTCAGGTGTATACAGAGTTGTTGGGAAATCAGCAACTACAATTAGTGTGTACGGAGATTTTGTAGAGCCTACAAGTGTTGTAGTTTCAGTAGGTACAACTAGTGGCAGTACAACGGCAACTATCGCTTCACCGAATGCAGTAGTAACATCCGGTATGCTAGTAAGTGGCGCAGGCATTACTGGAGGCACAACAGTTGCAGAAGTTACAGTAACAGGAGTGGTACTATCTCAAAATGCAACAGCGACAGGCACAGCAAGTCTTACATTCCAGGATAATGCATTTGGCAATGCAACTATGATGACAGACCAGGTAGAAGTTACTTTAGAAGAAGCACATACTTTAGACACAGATGGAACAGACACAATTGTAAACAAAGTTATAAACATTGTTGACATGGAACCGAACTATTATAACTGGGCATGGAAAGTTGAATCTGTACCTAGCTCTACTGTTATACGTTTAGAAGGATTTGGGTTTGACCATCCGTACGCAACAGGCGGAATTAGATATGTTTCAGAAAAAGAATATAAAGTACACGGCACAGATACATTGCCAACAACAGGTGGCGCAGATTCAGAAGCATACTTAATATCAAAACATGATGGCGATATTATGGTTAATGGAGCCAAAGTTGCAACAGCGTTCCCAATGCATACTTCACAAGAATATGCAGATGAGATTAATAGACAGATGGCTATTAAGTCGGGAGCATTAGTACAATGTGATTCCATGTATATGTCCTTAACAGGAATTACTGGAATAATGAACCAAGTAAATAAACTGATGAGGGGCGGTTCAGCGTCGAAGGGCGGCACACCGTATTTCCAACAAGGCGGCGCAGGCATGGGCGGTGCCGGTAAACCAAATTCAAGTATAGGTCATTCTTTACCAGTGCTTCCATTTGTGAGTGGAACACCTCTAGTAAATAATATTATTCCTAACATAACAACACAAAATCCTATACCTTCTGCAGTAGGCAGAGGTGTAGCATATAATACTTTACAGCAACAGCTTGTACATACAGGACTTGGTTATCCTCAGATGCCATCGAATCCACCTGCTCCAGGCGTTAGTATTCCGGTGATAGCGAATCCGATACCGACACCACCACCAAACAAAGGGTGGCCTTTTACTGATCCAGCTGGCAACCCACTACCGCCACAACCGATTCAAACAATTGTTCCACCATCAACAATTAGCAAGGGACAGACAGGCCCAGGTGCAAGTGTGGCAACTACAGGCACAACTGTAGTTGACTGGACACCGTTAATATCTCTTACACAGCACGATGATCCGTGTCCTCCACCTCCTCCGGTACCACCGAAACCTCCGGTACCACCAGTTACATCTGTATTTGTAAATGAGATGAACACGCAGGGCAGAGGACAAACAGAAACATTTAAGTACAAGTTTGCGGAAGACACTTCTCAAACATATCCAGTTAGAATATTGTTTGATATGTATAGTGCTAAAGATAGACTAACAGTTTACCAAAGTACTCATGCAGGATCGACTGGATCTAAGATTGCAGGCACAGGCGTTGCAAGTACATTAAGTCCTATAGACAAAGTAGATATACATGCATGGTCAGGTGTTAAATGGCAAATATCAGCTGGAATGACACCGTGGCAACAAAATAATGTTGGCCCTGGTCAGTTATTAAATCAAGGTTATTCAGAACATGGTAACGGCTTTGTTAAAGAAAATGGCAAAATATCATTTACATATGATGCTAGTAAAGGCAGATATATTACTATTACTCTAGACAAAGATTCGAAGACAAGTACAGCATTTAAATATTACATGGAACATCCAGCAGACGATGTTAACGGAGCCGGCTACCCAAGTAAGGGATCAGTTGGAGTTGGTAATCCTCCTCCAAACGGAAATCAGAATACTAATTTGGTAACATTGGCAAACCAAACACAGATACACGGCTTTCCTTTATACCCACCCATAGCAGGCATGGCGCATAACTTTATAGGTGGCTATTCTAATAGCAGATTAAACGTAGGACAGAACATGGTACACCTAGGAGGCTCAGGCGGCTATGGTGGAATGGGATCTATTAATCTCCCAATATACAAAACATACCCTATTAACCAAGCACCATCAGGAGTTCCTCAGTTCGGTGTTAACGGCAATATGACCAGCGGAGCAATATTTGGCGGAACTGGTTTAGTATCTGGTGTAGGTCTTAATCAGAAACAGAACAATACAGCAAGTACTAGCTATCTTTCATTAACAGCTTTACAGAAGAATTCAACATCAGGCACAGTTGCTCCAGTAAGTGGAACAGTTAATGTACCAATTTGTAAGCCTAAAGCTAGAGTTAAAATATGTGGACAAACTAAAATGGTTGGCGCCGGTGACTCGTTCTTTATTAACGGTGATAGCATATTGCTAAGTGGCTCAACTAAATTAACAGCAATTAAGAAAGAGATACTAAGTCAAACAACATCAGTTAACGTTCTTATTACTGTAGATTCAGCAACTAAAGAAAAGTGCTTAATGATTAGAAACAAGTTATCAGATCCAATGATAATTAGAAATGGTTGTGCAGGCGGAATATATAAAGAAGTGTTAGACTATTCTATTAAGCAAGATAATCAAGTATGCTTTAATAAAGAAACAACAGTAACACCAACTACAACTGGCGCAGGCGCAACTAGACATACTGTCAGCGGCACGTCAAGTACGTTGGATGTTGCTACACATGTTACATCATATACTACTAATACTGTAACAGCAGAACAAAACAGACAAGCTCTTGTTAAAAGCAGTATTTGTATTACAGCAGGTACAGGTTACGAAGTCGGAGCCATAATGAGACTTATGGGTGGTACACCTGTAGTAAGTCAAGGCGTTAGTCCAATTGAGGAATTCACAGTTAATAACCCAGGCAGTGGCTACCTTACAAATGGAATGGCTACACCTATAACGTTTAAGATTGGACAACGTGGCGAACCAGGTGGCGGAGCATTAGTAGACTATGACGCAATCACTTACGATTCAAATGGCGGAATAGTTTCAGTAGGCTTGAAACTAGGAGGCTCTGGCTATAGCATAGATAATCCTCCAACTATTACTGTTAGAGGACAAGGTAGAGATGCGGAAGTGTCCGCGAGACTTAAACCCGGGCCAGTTATGGAGAGACCTGCTAAGTTTGTTATTACAGGCGTTGACGGCTATGGCGGCATAACAGATATACAAGTTATTGATAGAGGCATATACAAAATATTCCCAAGTGACTTAGACGCTGGCGTACCAATACAGTACGATATTAAACGTAAAACAACAGGTGTAAGCGACAGTGATACTTTGGGCACATTGAATAAGCCTGGTGCAGGTTCAGGCGGTAGAGTATTCTTAACAGCAAGAGATATTCCTAGCTGTAGCGAAGCCGGTAATGCACTCAACGATTTAGGACTGCCAAATGGCATGATTCTTCCGCGTTCCCCATTAGGACAATTAGCAGATGACATTACTTTATGGAGTCCATTAGACGAAAATGGTAACCCTTGGTTCGGAGCAGACGAAGTACAATACGGACCGGACGGACGACCTTTAAATCCAGATGGAGATAATAACGGAGACGGCAGAAACGGTAGCAGAGGATTAGGCGGAGCAGGCTTCGGAGCCGGCGGCACCGGTGACGGCGACCTTGCTAGTTTCGGCGAACTACTTATGGGCGGACCAAACATTAGTGGTATAAGACTAGGTGATGAACTTAACCCAGGACTACTACAGTTATTAGGCATTACAGATGGTGACTATGTGTGTGGAACTTATCCAAACTTTGAGAACATCGACTCCACTGGCATTGATCCTCAATTAGACGTTACTGGTTCTGCATTAACAGGCGCTAACAGTACAGCAGGATTATTAGGACGTGGCGGCGGTTGGCAAGGTAACCTTCCATGGACGCAAGGCTTTACTTTAGGAATGGGATTAGGTAATGCTAGTACAATAGCAAACTTGTATGAATACGAACTTAGAGGAGTAGACGGCACTAGCCCTGTTGTGTTTACTAACACGAACCTCACAAGGCAAGACGTTAAACCATTATTGTTACAGAGCATGAGATATGACACTGAAGCAGGATTAACATTAGCCGACCATGCCAATGTATGGATTGATAACTACGGTGGTAACGGCTGGGCATATTTAGAAAGCGGTACAGTAATAAGAAAGCAAGAAACATTAACAGACATTGCATTCATAGATGACGTAATTACTTACGATGCTGATACGGCTGTAAAAGAATTTGATATTAACTTATACGATCCATTCAAAGGTATTATACCAGGATTCATAGATAAGGACATTACTTACAAAGTAGAGAATGATCCTATTGTGTATGATCCAGCGTATACTAAGTTTGGCGAAGAGCAAGTAGGACAAACTTGGTGGGATACTAGTAAAGTACGATATAACTGGTACGAGCAAGGTAAAGGAACATACGGACAATTTGCTTACAATAATATGCAACGAAACAATGATTGGGGTTCTAAATTCCCAGGAAGTGAAATTGTAATTTACGAGTGGACACGAAATACTGTACCACCAATAGAATATGCAGGACCTGGAACAGCAATAGACAGTGGTGCATACATTGATGAGAAAGCAATAAACAAACGAGGCAAAACAATAACTTCGTACTACTATTGGGTTAGAGGCATAAGTGAAGTATCTAACGATGCGATGATGAAATACAATAGAAACAAAAGTACACAAGAGCTTGAACAGTTGTTAGATAATCCTGAAGGAAACAGAATGCCTTATTTTGCACTTGTTTCTCCGGAAGCAATGACAATTAATAAGTTAGGCGATTTAATTAAAACTGAAGACTCTATTGTAAGTTTAAACTTTAGAAGAAAAGAATCTGGATTATCGCAGAAGCACACCAGCTGGACTTTAGCAGGTGAAGGCAATACTAATGCAACTATTCCGCACAACCTAAGTATTAAGGTTATGGACAGTTTAGCAGGATACAATGCTATAAACGAAATTGTTCCTGTTGCAGGACTTAGTGAAGGCGAGAGATACGGTTCACAGTTTAGACCTAGACAAACAATGTTTAAGGATATTTTAGCGGCTAGAAAGCAAATGTTCGAAACAATGAACGACATATTCTCAGAACTACAAATGGACACAGTATTTACAGATTGGAGAGTTGGGCTACCAACTTCAACTCCTCATTTAATAACTTCTAACTGGTTTAAGTTACTACGAACTAACAAAGTAAAAAATACTAAAATTTATTATAACGAAGATTATAGACCACTTAGACGAGTTAAAACTGAAAAGCAATTAAAGTTAATAAAAAACTTACTAGACAAGAGTATTATACAAGTACAAGATACTGCTACTTCTAAATATAAGTTATTCGAATACACTAAAACAGATAACAAGTTTACACTGATTGCTATGGAAAACGAAACGGTACAGTGGAATAAAAAGGTATACACTGATAAGCAACAACTTGAAATCGGAAAAGAGATTAGACAAATACTACATCACTTGTACACTAAAGTATTCATAGGCACACATAAACTTTACTGGAACAAGTTATTCTTTAGTATGGTTAAGTTTGCAATAGGCGAACAAATAGAATTGAGTTGGGCGTTTAAATCTACATACTTAAATGTACAAAAAGAAGAAACTGACTTAATCCAATTTAAAGGATTAAAAGTTGATAACTTTAGCAAAGCAGTTGAATACTTCAATGAAGTTAAACCTTACAGTAGTAAGATTAGAAACTATAGAGATATTAAGAAAGCTCCAGTAGAAATATTGAAGGGATCAACTAGTGACTTTGATAGACCTCCATACTTTGATGAGGATGCAACATCTGTTCGTATACTAGATGCAAGTATTACAGCTGATGCAACTATACTTAACAGCGATACAGCATACGCAGGATTTGTAAGTAGTAATGCTCCAGTAAGAAAAATAAACACTAAGATTATAATTGATAGAGTTAATTCAGACTTGTATCAAAATTCGCTTACAACAAAGACACAGCGAGTAATAGCATCCAGTAACTTAACTGAAGTACCATTTAACTTCATACCTTACATTACTGATGCAAGTGATGTTTCTAGTTTAACAGTTAGGCATAATGACGTAGTAGTACCAAACGTTAGTGCTAGTACGTTACTAGCCGGCGCAGTTACTAACTGGACATATAATATTGCAGATAACAAAATTGAGTTTAATAAAGCATACACAGACAATCCAACATTAGGTGGAATACAAGTAGGTGATGTACTTGACTTTGAATCAGTACACGGCTTTAACCCTGCTAAAGAAACATTAAAAGAAAGTATTGCTAAAAACATTATAAGTATTGAAGGCACAACAGAAGCCGCAATGGGCAACACTAGTGTTAATTGGAGAGCAAGTGACAGAGAGTTTAAGTTCAATACACATATTAGAACAGCATTTGTACATGCTATGGATTCAGCACACGGCACTGGCGCAGGAGCAAATACAACTATAACAACTAATAAAGCTATTATGACTAACATGGTTAACGATGGCAACCTAAACTATACATTAAGTTTAGTTAAGACAGCAGTTGGCGGAGACTTTAACGGCGAGATATTAGATGCTAATGTGTTTATGGATATTGTTCCAGGCACACACCCAACTACATTCTACACTAATACAAGAGGCTTTGACTTCTTTGCATGGGATGAAGAAGTTTGGGATAAAGATGTAACAGTTAATAACTTCCACGGTGTGTTTGATACTGATAGTCAAGGCGCTGTAAACTATAGAGTTAACAACGAAACAGTATACGGATTTGATGCAGTAACATTTACTAAGTCAGGATACGGACCAGACAGACCGGAAGAACTTATTGTTATACAACCATTTGAAACATTAGTTATGAATGTTTATACAAGTAACGTTTCACATGGCAATATTGCAATAGGAACAGCAAGTTCTAAACCAGTTAGACATACTGTGTTTATGGATCTATTTGGAAGAACAGACTTTTATAGAAGTTCGACATCAGGATTAACAACAGTTACAGCAATAGTTAATGAGTGGGATACTACCATTACAGTAGCAGATGCTGATGTTTTACCAAACGCATCCGCTAGTAATAAAGGTGTTATATGGATTAACTCAGAAAGAATAGAGTATACAGGCATTGACTCAATAAGTAATAAGTTGCTAGGCATTATACGTGGTACTAGAGGTACAACGGCTAACCCAATTATTGCAGTAAGCAGTAAAGTATACAACGGTGAAGAAACACAAAATATTAAATTGGCTGGTTATAGAGATCCACAAGACCTGAACTGGTTAGCAGATGACAGTGATAGTTCCTATGTTACTACAAGTTTAAGTGATACATCGGGCTCAACTGACGTTAATAGTATAGTAGGATTCATACAAGGTACTTAATTAAAACTATTTTTAAAGAAAAGTGATAAATAACAGCATGGAAGATAAAGAGATAATTAACCAAGAACAAGCGGAGAGTCCTGTGGATGATACAATGGGTCTAAAAATGTCAGGTCATATCCTTATTAAGGATAAAGAAACTGGCGAAGAACTAGTAAACAAACGTAATGCTATTCACTATGGCAACATGGCGAATATGATTGCTAGGGCAATTACAGATAAATTAGGTAATTACTATGTTCAATGGATGGGCTTTGGCAACGGAGCAACCAGTGTCGACACAGCAGGTAAAGTAATTTACAAATCTCCAAGAGTTAGCGAAAGTTATGAGAGCAGTGGAACATTGTACTCAAGGACTTACCAAAAAGTAGTTAGTAATAACACGACAACGGATAAAATCGAAGTTATCCCAGGACCGAGTTACACTGACTTAAAAATTACTTGTACATTGGGGTACAACGAACCAAGTGATGCTGATGCATTTGACACCAGCACAACACAAGATGGATCGTATGTATTCGACGAGTTAGGATTATTATCTTATGCTGATGATATTGACGACAGTATATTACTGACACATGTTATATTTCACCCAGTACAAAAAAGTAAAAACAGAGAAATTGAAATCGTTTATACGGTTCGAGTTCAATTAAATTAGAGGAATTTAAGAAATGACGTATTCAGTAAAAACGACAGACGAAGGCAGTACTATTACCGTCGCAACAGGTGAGGTAAGCACTAAGTATGGTGTAGCACTTGTAGGCAGGAACGTATCAGGCTATGGTCAATTTTTCGTACAAAACACTTTATGGATGCTAGAGAACTTTGCTTCTACTAGTAATCCAGTTGCTAGAGGCAAAACAGCATTAGTAGGTCAGCATTGGTATAATACATCTGACAACACTATGCGTGTATATGATGGCACGGCATGGAGAAGGCAAACTCCTCTCATTGCTTCTTCGGCCCCGACATCAGACTTAGCCGCCGGCACAACTTACTTCGATACAGTTGACAACAAAGAAAAATTATATGACGGTACAGCATGGCGTGAAGTTTCATACCCAGGTACTGTAACAAGTAGATGGCAATCAGAGTCAGGCGGTCCTAACTTTGGAACAAGATTAAGAACACTATATTTAACAGACAACAACAGTATTAAAAGAGCAGTTATAGCCTTAGTATATGTTAATGACAGTGGTACCGCTTTTGGTACTCCGTCAGGACTTGAAACTGTTATGGCTATCTTTAGTGATAACGTAGAGTTCACTGTAACAGACGCTACATTAGGAACGAGTTATAGAGATAACGACAGTGCATCTGTAGATTTATCCAGCGAATTTAATGACTCGGGCGGTTTAGGTATTGGCTTAGTTATTAAGCCAGGTATGAATTTAAGACGAGCATATAGTGATACATCAGTACCATTAGCGGACTTAGCCACTTCGGCTACCTCGGCTAATGCATTACTAATTTCCGGATCCATAACTCCATCAGCAGGCTTCTACCACACAGGTAGTACAAATCTTATTCCAACTAATACAGATACTGCTTCGTTAGGTACTTCAACACAACGATTTAATAATGCATTTTTAGGTGGATCGATTACAATTGGTAGTTCATCAGCGGCTGATCAAGTTATACATACTATTACTGATGCTGGCGGTCAATCAAAACTTTCAGTTGGTACAACAGCAAAGCCTGTTAAAACATTATATGTAGACGACATTCACATGTCGGGAAGTATTATAGGATTTGGAGCAGACACAATTGAAACAATTGGTTCTACAGCTAACCCGATGGATACAGCACATTTAAGTAATGTATCAGTAACAGCTACACAGAATATTACTACTAACGGTGTTAAAGGATTTGACTTAAAAGCAACAGATGGCACAGTTATTTTTGATGCTAGTACAGGTAACTTGCAGAATACATCGTTAAGCAATGCACTAACAGACGGCGATGGTATTGCAGACTTTACATACAACGGCGGAGTAGTTGGTTCAGTTGCTGTAGACAACACAGTTATTAGAACAACAGGTACGCAAACATTAGGTGGTGCAAAATCATTTACATCTGAGCTACTCGCAACAGCAGGTGTTGATGCAGGTTCAACTACTGTTAAGTTTGGTTCATTATCTGATGGTACAATTACTGCAACAGCATTCGTTGACGAAGATAATATGTCTAGCAATAGTGCTACACTTATTCCAACTCAACAATCAGTTAAAGGGTATGTAGACAGTCAAGTAACTAAGACTGTAATCGATGCTTTAAACGTAGACGCTGATACATTAGATAGTATTAGTAGTGCAAGTTTCTTAAGAAGCGATGCGGCAGACACGCATACACATAATATTACACCAGCAACAGATAATGCAGTTAGCTTAGGTTCGGCAAGTTTCAAATACGCAGAAGTATTTGCAACAACATTTACTGGTGTGGCAAGTTCGGCTAAGTACGCGGATATGGCGGAGATATACTCAGCTGACGCAACTTACGAGGCAGGCACAGTAGTTAAAATTGGTGGCGATGCTGAAATTACAATGACTTTAGAACATGCAGACACAGATGTGTTTGGTGTTATATCAACAAACCCTGCTTACTTAATGAACAGTGAAGCAGAAGGTTTACCAGTAGCATTAGCAGGAAGAGTACCTGTTAAAGTAATTGGCAAAATTAAGAAAGGACAACGTTTAGTTTCTAGTGATGTTCCAGGAGTTGCATGGGCAAGTATGGAAGATGAGTATGACACAAGGGCTATTGTAGGAAGAAGTTTAGAAGATAAAAATGACGGCGGTGAAGGCATAGTAGAAGCAGTTATCGGTGTTAGATAGATAAATATAAGTAAGAAACTAGTAGGAGTTTAATATGGCAAGTGGAAGCACTTTAACAGTATCCGGTGGACACACAATGACCCAAGTGGTCGCTGGTGATGTAATCGGTAACGCTGATTACGATGGAATGAAAAACAATGTCTACAGGCAGTTAAGTACTCCTGCAGATCATACATTGGGCACATACACAGCAAGTTCAATTTATGGTTACGACCAATCAATTGGTTCGTTGGATGCCGCAGGCGGAGAGCTTATCCGAGCAAGTAGCACAGACAATGGATATAAAAATTTACAGGATGAGATTCAAGCGGTAGGTACATTCCTTGGCTTAACATTAAATTCTTCAAGTACTTCAGATTCAGCGGCAGGTGATGGTATTTCATCAACTGACTGGTCTAACTTAATGGCAGATGCTAAATCATGTTTTGATAGCAGATTTAGTGTACCAAGTGGAAGTTTAACTTCAGAATCGTTAGCAACCTCAAGTAGAACAGCAGGATGGGGAAGCTCATCAACACCAGAAGTAACACATGAATTTTCAGTGAGCTTTGCCAGTGAAGCACAATGTAGAGCGTTCTTTAATGCAGGTGGAGAAATTAATTTTTCTTCTTCAAGATCAGGAGGAACATCAGGTTCAGCCGCAGGAACAATTGGTTCACAAAATAGTAACTGGACAGCACTATTAAGTGCAATGGGCACACTTACTTTTAACTTGAACAACTTAACTAGTTCAGGTTCAACAGGTACAAGTGCCGGTAAAGGCTTTTATGAATTGACTACTTCGTATGTACAGATGTATATCAAGTATGGTTCTAGTTCATATGCAAGTAACTACTACCAATTAGTTGCTAAAGTTAACAGCACTACTAACCCAACAGCTATAACATTCAAAGCAACACTTAGAGATGATCACGCATTAGGCGATGGTATTGGAGCGGATGGTGTTGACGGTAACAGTGATGACTCAGTCGGTTATGTTGATAGTGTAGACGGTACAGTTTCAAGTACTTGTACTACTAAACGAGCAAACAATGGTATAACATTAGCACAACCTGGTACATCAGCAATAAGTAACTTGTAATAAGATATAAATTTAAAAGCCAGTTCACAGTAACTGGCTTTTTTTTGACTGATAAATATAGCTATGACTTCTAAATTAACCAAAGCATTAGAGTTCGCGAACTATAGATTAACTCTAAACGTACAACACAACGCACTTCGATCTAAAGTGCAAACACTATTAAGTTACAGTACTAACGGTGGTACGTTTGAGATTTCTCAAATGCTTATATCGTTTGTACAGACATTAATAACACAAGGGCACACTAAAGCAGTACTGTTAGATGTGTATAACAATCCAATTGAAATTGTCGGGCTAGATGATTTCTTAGAAGAGATTCTATCAAGGTACTTTGAAGCTACCAACGAATATCATTACGAATATTCCAAAATAAAGAAAAGCAGAAAAGTTCATAAGCTGGTGGATATGGAACTTGATGACAACTCCAAGTAAAGGCATATTAATATTTGCTCATAACAATGAGGAAATAGATTATCTAAAGTTAGCAACTATAAATGCATACTATATCAAAGAAAACTTAGGTATAGATAATATCACAGTTGTTACAAACCAATACAGTTATGATTATAACTTAGATGAAATGGGTTACGATTTCATACACAATGCTATATCAAATATTGTTATAACAACTAAAGACAAAGCATTCAAGAACATTAACAGACGCTCATACAAAGATACGAGCCACAAAAGTACATCACTTCCGTTTTATAACATAGATAGATGTGATGCTTACGACCTAAGTCCATATGATGAAACAATACTAATAGATGCAGACTACTTAGTTATGAGTGATGTATTAAATCAGTGTTGGGGACACGACAACGAATTAATGATGAACTGGAACTACGAAGACATTATGTCAGAACGTAATGACGATTCACTTAAACGTTTGAGTCCTGTTGGCATCACTATGTATTGGGCTACAGTAGTTTACTTTAAAAAGTCTAACTATGCACAACAGTTTTTTAATACCGTACGACATGTACGAGACAACACTCAATACTACCAAGAACTGTATAGATGGCCCGGTGGCTTATATCGTAATGATTACAGTTTTAGTGTAGCCGCACACATGCTATCCGGATTTGTAGAGAAAGGAGTTCCACAACTTCCGGTGCCTGCACTTTATAAAACATTTGATACCGACGATGTACATTCCTCTCCAGAGAAAAATGAATTAATATTCTACTTAGAGAAGCCAAAAAGTCTAGGCGACTTTATGTTATGTAGATGGCGTGGCGTAGATATACATGTTATGAACAAGTGGGCGATAAATAGAGTAAGTAAGGAGTTACTAAGCCATGTCATGTGAAGAAGAACACAATCAAAAAAACAAGCAACAAGATTTAACAGAATTAAATTCGGACGGTAATCGCACTAGAGGTAAGGAAGGCGAAGACTTACGAGAAGAGGAACAAGATGAAAAAGCCAAATCTTAAAGATGTTATAGTGCATCACGAGTCTGGGTTTAATAGAACTAACACGGGCAAAGTTGTACAACTATTAGCAACACAGTTTGTGTACGAAACAAAGGATGGGCAAACTAGATTTTGTTTATTTAAAGAAGATTGGAAACCAGTAAAGTGAAGTTACGAGAAAAACTAGACAAGCGAATGGATGAGATTCAAGCATGTATGGAAAGCAACTATCACCTGGATCATCCAGAAGAAGTAACAGCGATGATAGACAAAGTTACCTACGCTTGGTCAGTACTAAGCGAAGAAGATAGAGATTACATTCACGGATGCCAGTCTGCTATAAACGATTTAATTAGTTGGGGCGATCCCTCAACGTGGAAGAAAGATGTTTGAATTACAACGAATGATAAGCAACGCAATTAGTAAATTCTTCGAATGGAGTTGGCAACGTAATGCTAATAAACAGTTCAATAAAAGAAAAAAGAAGTAACACACACATGAATTATATCTTTGATGTAGATGGCACACTAACTCCTAGTAGAGGAACAATAGACGCTGAGTTTAAACAACAGTTTTTAGAGTTTGCTAAAACCCATAGTGTAATTTTAGTAACAGGCAGTGACCGACCAAAGACAATAGAACAAATTGGCGATGATGTTTACAACGCATGTATGAGAGTTTATAACTGTAGTGGTAATGATGTGTATGCTAAAGACGAGCAACTTAGTCATAATGATTGGAAGTTGCCAGCTGAATCAGGCTTCTTTCTAGTAAACGAATTAGATAACAGCAAATGGCAAACACAAACAGGCTTACACATAGAAGAGAGAACCGGCATGGTTAACTTTAGTGTTGTGGGTAGACATGCAAACAAACAACAAAGAGAACACTACTATCAATACGATTTAATAGTGCAAGAAAGAACTGCTATTGCTGAAAGATTTAATACACGTTTCCCAGAGCTAAGTGCAAAAGTTGGCGGTGAGACAGGTATAGATATATTTAAAAAGGGATGTGATAAGTCTCAAATATTAAAAGACTTCGACATAGACTCAATTAAATTTTATGGCGACAGAGTTGACCCTGCAGGAAATGATTATCCTCTAGCAGTACAACTACAACCAGAACAAGTGTTCGCAGTTACAAACTGGAAAGACACACAGAGATTATTAGAAAATGAGTAAGGGTTACATTGTAATAGCACAAAACAACGGCACTGTAGATTATCTAGAGCAGGCGTATGCACTCGCAATGAACTTAAAGCTAACACAGGGCATTGTAAACAATCTTACGGTGTGTATTGACGCTAGGACTAAAAAACTTATTACAGCAAAACACAAAAAAGTATTTGATCACATTGTGGATATACCTTGGGAAGATGATGCTGAAGATAAAGAATGGAAAATTAATAACAAGTGGAAATACTATTACATGACTCCGTATGATGAGACAGTAATACTAGACACTGATATGTTGTTCCCTACAGATGTAAGTCAGTGGTGGGATATTTTAGCACAAAAGGATATATGGTCTTGTACTAATGTAAAAACATATAGAGACGAACATGTATACGATACACACTACAGGCAGTCCTTAAAACTAAATGATATGCCAAATGTTTATACAGCATTCTTTTATTTTAAAAAGTCAGACCTTGCAACAGAGTTTTTCAAGATGGTAGAGATTATATTCCATAATTGGGAACGTATGTACTTTAAGTATATGCCAAAAGGAAAACCAGACTGGCTAAGTGCAGATGTGGCATTCAGCCTTGCTATGCATATCTTAGGAATAAAAGATAAGTGTACAGCAGACCACATGACAGAACTACCTACGTTTATACACATGAAAAGCGAAGTACAAAATATTCCAACAAGTTTAGTACACACCGATTGGACTGAAACATTGCCTACATATTATAAGTCTTACAAAGATTTTAAGATAGGCAATTTCCAAATAACACACCCGTTTCATTATGTTTCAAAGGAATGGCTAACAAAGGATATGGTTGCACAGCTAGAAAGCGACTATCTCCAATAGGAAAACATTATGACTCCAGGTGAACGATTAGCTCTACTTAAACAAGAGAAAGGTAGTTTAGCAAAAGTAATTGCATCAGAAAACGATACTACTTATTTGGTATACAATGATGATGGTGACATATTATATAAAAGTACTAAGCCGCCTGAAGCAAAATCTATCGGTGACAATGCTGTTGCAGAACTTAAAACTATTGATTGTAAAATTATTGATGAACGTAAAAAGGGAATGGCCCAGTTCAGTATAGAACGAGATGAACATGGTGTTTGCCATATTATATTAAAGACTTACACTAGTGACAAAGTTACTACTAACGGAAACTTTTTAACTGAAGTTAAATCCCACGTAGGCTTTAATGGCAGTGCGTTTGATGTAAAAGTAAGCCTGACTGCAAAAGAGATTACAGTAAAGATACATGCTAACACAATTAAAAAGAATAAAACAAAGCATAATTTAAAATTTTATGCAACAGAAAAAGGCGACCCGCATTTTGTAATAGAGAAATTTATAGTCGACGGTATTGCATTACACAAAGATAAAACAGTTACATTACCCCATACACTTGCTAATTTTACCGACATTAGTATATACACCTCCAAAATATATGATAAATACGTTAGAGTATAAACTACACTAACACAGGATACATCATATGGCGAAAATAGACGTAACAGAATTAGATATCTTTTACATCAGCTATGACGAGCCAAATGCAGAAGAACATTGGGCAGACTTGTTAAACAAGGTCCCATGGGCTAAACGAGTACACGGAGTTACAGGATTCGATGCCGCTCACAAGGCATGTGCTAACCAATCAGAAACAGAACGATTTATCACAGTAGACGGTGACAATATTGTTATGGATGATTTCTTCGAACAAGTATTAGATGTTCCTGAGACAGATCATGATGGTAATGATATCAGTAAATGTATTTTTAGTTGGAATGCTAAAAACATTCTAAACGGTTTAGTGTACGGTAATGGTGGACTTAAATGTTGGCCCACAGAATATACTAAAACAATTAACACTCATGAGTCCGCACAAGATGGTGAGGGTATGGAGTTTTGTTGGAAGCTAGATTACATACAACTTAACGACACATTCAGTGAAGTACATCAAACAGCAAGTCCGTTTCAAGCCTTCAGAGCAGGCTTTAGAGAAGGCGTTAAAATGAGTACCGACCAAGGTGTTCGTGTAAAGCCAGATGAATTTAAAGATAAGATATGGTGGCAGAACTATAACAGATTACAAACATGGTGTAACATTGGAAGTGATATTGACAACGGCATGTGGGCTATATACGGAGCAAGGCTTGGATGCCAAATGACTGTATTAACTGAATGGGATACTAATTTAATATCAGACTATGACTGGTTTAGTGATTTCTTTAGTAACCAAGTGCTACCACGTTTCCCAGGCAATGTCGTTTGCCCTTACACTAAAGTATCACATGATCCTGAGATGTTAGAGATAGCAATCAAGGATATCGGTGTAACATTAAACGAAGAAATTAATGATATGATGTTGTTCGATCCAAATCCTAACATGTGTAAATTCTTTAAGAAGACTTTTGTTAATCCTAAACGTTGGGGTGCAATGGTTAGAGAAAAACAAATACAAGAACTTTTAGAAAAAGGATTGCTGTAACTAACATGGTTATATACTTAATAGGATCCACAACACAATATCCTTTGTCAATTGCTGGCTATCTAACGGGTTCCGGACACAACGTTATTAAATTAGGTAGAGATACTCTCGACTATACTGACCCGGCACAGATGGAAACAGAGTTTAGTAAATACCCTGATCCAGATGTTGTAGTATTTAATCAGAGAGTTGTTGGTGGTGCTACACCAAAATATAAGCGTAGGAATGTTGCCGACACATATTACTTAGATCATGTTGAAACTTTTAAAAAGGAAAATGACGACAACCTACAACAAACAATGTATGGCAAATTAGCTATATATGATATCTTAAGTCATTGTAAACAATTTATTTTTATCACTAGTTCTGTTACTTTGGGTAGAAGAGAGTATGGCTTCGAGAACCTTTCATACAGGTATCTTAGATCGGCAGAGCAACAACTAATGAAATGTATTGCAATCGAGCCTAACAACAACGCATACGGAATATGTCCTGGCGGCATGGACCAGGCACCAGAGCTCTGGGCTGAGGCAACTGCTAGAATTATCAATGGAGATCTGGATGACTCCGAATACGAAACTATGAATGGTGAAGTAACATTAATCAGCCATCTCATGAAATCGTTCTTCAAAACGCACGGAATTACCGTATGAGCATATACGACCAAGCCGCTGATAAGGCTAAAGAGCAACTAGATAATATTAGTCCTAGCATGTGTTATGCTAAATGGTCTCAGGTATCTATGCACTTAACAAATGGTCAAACACACAGTTGCTATCATCCGCCTACACATTCAATTCCGTTAGATGAGTTAAAAGATAATCCAACAGCACTACATAACACAAAAGAAAAGAAAGAACAACGCAGACAAATGCTTAAAGGCGAGAGACCAGATGGCTGTAGTTATTGTTGGGACATAGAAGATACGGGTGCAAGAAGTGACCGAGTATATCGCAGTGGCGAGTATTGGGCACAAGAAAGTAAAGAAGATATTTTAGATGCTGGTGCTAGTGGCAACATCAATCCACGTTATGTAGAAGTAAACTTTAATCAAGCATGTAACTTCAAGTGCAGTTATTGTTCTCCACATTTAAGTACAGCATGGCAAGAAGAGATAGACGAGTTTGGGGAATATCCAACTACTGCTCCACATAATAATATTGACAGTCTTGCACTAAAAAACTTAATGCCATTAAAAGTAAAACAGGATCTTAATCCATACGTTACAGCGTTTTGGAAGTGGTGGCCCGAGATGTATAAAACACTTCGTGTGTTTCGTATGACTGGTGGTGAGCCATTAATGGATAAGAATACTTTTAAAGTATTAGATTATGTATTAGCAAATCCAAATAAAGATTTAGAATTAAGTATAACAACAAACATGTGTCCTGCCAACGATGCATTGTTTGTAAAGTTTTTAGATTCAGTTAAGAGATTAGATAATGTACAACATGGTGCAGAAGTATATGTAGCAGATCCACTAGACGGCACAGATTGGCAAACATGGGATCATGCTATAATTGGCGCTGATGCAAAACGTTATCACGACAGCAACTTAGCAGTAATAGAACGAGAAGAGATACCGCAAACGTTTATGCAAGTTGGACAATGCGAAGAACAGGATAACAATAGTTTCACATATATTTACGAATACAACGACAAAGCATATCATAACTTTAGTGTGTTTTGTAGTTTAGATGGTTGGGGCGAACAAGCAGAGTATATGCGTAATGGTATGGTATTTGATACTGTGTGGAATAACTGTCATAGGTTTTTAGACGAAACTAGATTTACTAGTATTAATTTTATTAACACGTTTAACTGTTTAAGTGTTACAAGTTTTACAGAATTCCTACAAGGAATATTAGACCTTAGAGATAAGTGGAGTAAAGAGAACCAGTTTGCAATGGGTTGGGAAGTTCCGGAGCAACGTATATGGTTTGACATTCCATTGCTTAGAGCACCAGCATGGCAAAGTATACATGTACTACCTAGCGAGTATTGTGACTACATGCAGGAAGCAATTCAATTTATGGAAGATAACAAAGCAACTGAAGACTATGTAGACTACAGAGGTTTTAAAGATTTTGAAATTGCTAAAGCAAAACGTAACTTAGATATAATGAAACAAGACATCGATAGTGATAAGTTAAGAAGAGACAGAGCAGACTTTTTTAAATTCTTTAGCGAACATGACGCAAGAAGAGACACAAATTTCTTAGCAACATTTCCAGAGATGCATCAATTTTGGCAACAATGTGAAGAGGCAGAAGCATTGCTATGAAAAACTTAATATCCAAAAGGAGGATAATATGTTAGACTTTGGCACAATTAAAACAGACTTAGAAGGTAAATTTCAGAAAGAAAAATCAGAAGGCATTGATATTGATATTAACGTTAATGTTATTAGTGAAACTAATGGTAAGTTTTCTATTAGTGTACACGATAAGAAATGTATTCTGTGTAACGAGCATTTAGATAAAGCAGACATCACTGTAGGATTTGTTAGCAAAGATACAATGATTGAGATGTTTACTAAAGGCGCTGACCCAGTTAAATTAGTTATGGGTGGCAAAATGACATTCAACGGTGATATGTCAAAAGGTAAAAGCATGAAAGGATTATTTGTTGCTTGATTTATTAAGCAATTCATGTTATAATATAAATAGAACACTTCTATATGAAGTAAACAACAGGAGAGGATTATGTACGAATTCACAAGCGAAAGCGTGAGTAACGGACATCCGGATAAAATAGCCGACTTAATCTCTGATACAGTAGCAACATTTATTATCGATGGTAACATTAATAATAGAGCGGCAGTTGAAACATTAGTTACAACTAACATGGTTACAGTAGCAGGCGAATATAAGTCAGACAAACTCATTAGTAAAGAGGAAGTTGAATCACTAATACGCAACGTAGTAAAAGAGATTGGTTACGAACAAGACGGATTCCATTGGGAAAGATTAGTGGTATACAACGAACTGCATGGACAAAGTTCAGACATTGCCTTAGGCACTGACGACTTTGGAGCAGGAGATCAAGGTATTATGTTTGGTTACGCATGTGACGAAACAGATAACTTTATGCCTAGCACAATACATTACAGTCATAAAATACTACAAGCACTAGAAGAAGCAAGACGCAACGGTGCAGATTGGTTAGGACCGGATGCAAAGAGTCAAGTAACATTTGCATACAAAAAACTAGGAGAGCCTTCATACATTAAGACAGTTGTATGTAGTACTCAACATAGCGACGAACTAAGCATAGACGAAGTAAGAGAACGTGTACTAGGCATTATATTGCCGGTTATCAAAGATAAAGTAGACGTACTAAAAACAGTATGGCATATTAACCCTACAGGTAAATTTGTTATAGGTGGGCCAGATGGAGACACAGGACTTACAGGACGTAAGATTATTGTAGACACATACGGTGGCTATGCCCCACATGGTGGCGGAGCATTTAGTGGCAAGGATTGTACTAAAGTAGACAGAAGCGGTGCTTACATGGCACGTTACTTAGCAAAGAATGTTGTTGCTAGTGGCAAGGCTAAAAACTGTGTAGTGCAACTAAGTTATGCTATCGGTGTTAAAGAACCTACTAGTATATATGTGTACGCAGATGGCATTGTTAGAAAGGAGTTTGAAGACTACTTCCGTGATAATGTTGACTTAACACCACTAGGAATTATTAAACGTTTTGATTTGTTTAATCTAGACTTAACAAGGACAACTAACTACGGGCACTTCGGTAAAGATGATTTACCTTGGGAAAGCGTAGATTTGTTTAATAACTAGAAAAAAGCAGGTAAATAGTAGTATGGCACACACAAAAAGAGTTGCAATAACAGGACACACAAGAGGCATCGGAAAGTATCTAGTTGAAAGGCTAGAAGCTCAGGGTATTGAAGTCATGGGCTTTAGTAAAAGCAATGGCTACAATATTATGAAAGAGAGTACTTGCAAACGTATTGTTAAAGAAGCATTAGAATGGAAAGCTGATATATTCGTTAACAACGCATACGCACCCGGTAGCCAAGTCAGACTACTATACCTGTTCTATGAAGCATGGGAAAACAAGCCTAGGCAAATAATTAATATGGGTGCAACAAGTAGCGACAGTATACATAACTTTGCACAGATGGGTTACAACAAAGACTGGACTCCGTATGTTAGTGACAAAGCAAGACTCGACTGGGCAAGTTTACAACTAAGTAATCAGTTCCAGAAAGGTAAGTGCAGAGTAACGAACATTAAGCCAGGCATGGTTGACACTGATAGCACAGCATGGCTTAAAGATTTTGCAGAAGATTATATGATGACTGCTGATAGTGTAGCGGAGATGTTAGAATGGATAATAGGACTAAATAATCAGGTACAGGTAAGAAGCTTGAGCTTCGACGTAGGAAATTATAATGGTTAGGAAGGTAGACGAGACTCACAGAGAATTTAAAGCAAGGATGATAGATCCAGTATCAGATTCCTTTTGCGGCGCCAAATGGTACAATGCTACTATATGGTTGGGCCATGGTGGAACAACTAGTTGTCATCATCCCCCAGCACACCAAATAGATTTAGAAGACATTAAAGAAAACCCTAGTGCTATTCACAACAGCAGACACAAAAAGAAGATGCGTCAAATGATGCAGGAAGGCACACGGCCCAAAGAGTGTGAGTACTGTTGGAAGATTGAAGACATGGGGCAAGACTCGGACGGCAATGAAGCTGTGTCCGACAGAGTATATAAAACAGTTATATATGAAGATAGAGACTTACAACACATTGCAACGTTAGATCCTAACGCTGATGTTAATTTAAAAACCTGTGAGGTTGCATTTGATAGAACATGCCAGTTAGCATGTAGTTATTGCAATCCTGCGTTTAGTAGTACATGGGTTAAAGACATTAGAACCAATGGTGGGTATCAAGGTATTAAGTCAGATGCAAGAGGTCACTTTATCGATGATGCTCCGTATGCCGAACCGTACGATGCCGGTACAGCCAATCCTTATGTAGATGCATTTTGGAGATGGTGGCCCGAGCTAAGTAAAGAGCTAGAAGAGATTCGTGTTACTGGCGGTGAGCCATTAATGACTCCTAGTATCTACAAACTGTTCGATTGGTTTAAAGAAACAGATGAGCCCAATGCTAAGAAGATGCGTTTGGCTATTAACAGTAACTTAATGGCTAAGCCTGGGTTACTAAACAAGTTTATTGATGCTACACAACACATTGACCACTTCCATGTGTATACCAGTTGTGAAGCCTTTGGTGCCCAAGCAGAATATATCAGAGACGGATTAGATTGGGAAATATGGACAGCACAGTTTGAACGTTTTGCCACAGAGGCAAGATACGAAGGCGTACACATGATGATGACTGTCAATGCATTATGCTTAGATACTATTTGTCAATTCTTAGATTGGACATTGTCTATGAAGAGAAAATACGGACATCACGTTCCGGGTATTAGTGTAAACATATTACGTTTCCCTAGTTTCCAAAGTCCATTAACATTGCCAGATGACTTGCGTAAAATGTATCATGATGAACTTAGCGAGTGGTTAGATGATACTCGAAATAAAGGCGAGAGAGATATGCATGGCGTAGAATTACTCCAAGCATGGGAACAAGATCAAATAAGCAGACTAATAGAATATTTAGATGTTGTTAAAACTCCACACAGGAATACAGCAGAGCAATACTTGTTAGACCATGACTTCAAAGTGTTTTACGAGCAGTACGATTCGAGACGTGGACATAATTTTAGAACAACATTCCCTAGGCTAGTAGACTGGTACGACAGCATTGATGTATTAGACATTAGCGATGACCACGACATACAAGCACCAGATAGTGTAGGTGTAACTAATACATTGTATGCCAAACGTATTGTTACAGAGGACGGCGAAGTTAAAGTTGTAGAAATGAAAGTACGTGGACGCCAAACAGGTGAGAGCGACGATGACTATGATGATACCAAATACGAAAATGAAATAGAAGGAGTTAATCCTAATATTAAAAAACGTGCTGGTAGTAGCATTGGTTGGGACACAGACACTGATGGACTTGGCGGAGCAGTAGACGAGTGAGTAAGTACTACAAACTGAGTTTAAGTCCAACACCCGTAGGTGTAATGGATAGTGGTGGCACTAATGTAATAGGCAAGAGTAGTTTTAAAGGTGGCAACCAAGAACTTGTTTGGAAACTAGCAGACACGCATATTGGTAATCAGTTTTATAACATTACAAAAACAGCAATAGCTGATGAATATAGATGGCTACATTGGAATTTGTATGACGCTAATCAAAGTGTAAACATGCAACTACTAATTAATAGTTTAAATACTGATATAGATTCGCAAGGAGCCGATCCGGATCTAAAGTTATCTATAACAGATACTACAAAAGAAATGCACGACAAATTAAACGAAGTACATTTTATTTTTGAAAAACAATTAGTAGAGTTAACAGAAGTTTCAGGCTTTGTTTACACAGAAGAATCTCATCCGGAAGTAGAGATATTGGAACGTTTAAATAAAACGGTACACGAAATAGAAGCAAACATATCTCGTTTCTTTGCAGTAGAAGAATTAGATGAGAAGCAATACTTTATAGTAGCAAGACATTTTAGTCCTAATGCAGAAGCAGAATATATAGAATTAACAGATGACGACTACGCACAATTCCAAAGTCAATACTATACAGGTGATTTGTTTTTAGACTTCTTTACCGTAGGCAAAGATTTAGGTCATGCTTATGCATCAAAAGATTTAGAATTAATAAAACGTAAAGAGGTTAAACCTCAAACATTAATATCCGGTAGTGCATGTATTGGTTTGAATCAAGCCTCGTTTCAAGTATTTGATGCTGAGGTTGAAACACATTTAAATAGAAGATTGCATCAATGGTGTGAAGCCAACGAAGTTTCTAAATATGGCATTGACCACACAGAGCCTAAACATGCCATAGGCAGAGCTAAACTAGGAGCGTTACAAAATGAAACGTTCGAAAGTATTATAACCAAATTAGAAGCATGTCCTTACATTAGCGATATCGCTGTATGGGAAGACGATGAGTAATAGAATTAAGCCTAAATGGGCTCATGGCAGTATGGTCGAAGACTCAGAGAACAAAGTTTTCTGTACTGCTCCATGGACACATACTTATATTAGTCCGCAGTCAGAGAGACGTATGTGTTGTGCTAGTAGAGAAGAACACCAATTCCAAAAGCAATACATCGATGCAAGTAATGATGAAAGTACTGGCAAGTTTAAAGAGAGCGGGACCATCGATGACTATAAGCCTATTAGTTTAAAAGAACATTGGAACAGTCCATATATGATGGACATCCGTAAGAAGTTAATGGCAGGTGAAGAGATACCACAATGTAATGTGTGCAACGATAGTGTACTAAGTCAAAGTACATACCGTCAATGGTTTACTGGTTTCTTATTTGAAGATAAAATAGACGAGTGCTTCGATAGTACAGACGACGATGGCTTTACTACAATGAATCCTATTAGTTTTGATTACAGGGTTAGTAACTTATGTAACTTCAAATGTCGTATGTGCGGTGAGCAACTTAGTTCAGCATGGGAAACAGAGAAGAGACAGAACGACCACTGGACTCCAGAGAGCCAACCGTTCATGGTTCCAGAAAATAAAAAGATTATACAAAAGTTTCAAAAGGAAGTAGTAGAAGAAGAATTTTGGGAAGCAATTAAGTCAGGCACGGTGGAAGAAATATACTGGGTTGGCGGTGAGCCACTTATGTATGATATACATTGGAAGAGCATGGCTAGACTATCCGAAGATGATAACTTACGCAAAGTACACTTACGTTATAACAGTAACCTAAGTAGAGTACGTTTTGGTAAGCACTACTTGTACGACTGGTTGCCACAAGCAAAGGACTGGACTATGTGTGCTAGTATCGACGGCATAGGAAAGATAGGCGAGTTCATACGCACAGGTTTAGTATGGGAAGAGTGGGATAAGAACTTTAGAGAAGGTGTTGCATGTCCTGGTGGCGATAGTAAAATGCTTATGGACTTAACACTAACAGGTCCTGGACTATTTGGCTTACGTGACTTCGTACAGTACTCACTAGACCTTAATGTTAAAATTGAAACTAAGAATATGTTTGCATTCCATCCTGACGTAGTATTTACATTTATGAGTTGGCCCAGACATATACTAGATAGAATAGTAAACAGTTTGTTAGATGATTTGCGTCCTATTGTAACTGAGAAACAAAGCACAGTAATAACTCAACTAGAAACAATACTAAACACTCCTACGTTCGCCGAACAGTTTCCAGATACACATGAGGATCAGTTCTTTAATGGCAGACAATGGCAACAAACTATTGCTACTATTAGAAACGATGGCGCTGAAGGCGAAGCATTAACAATAGAAGAAATTTATAAAGCAGACGAGGAATTATACAATTGGTACACACGCCCTGATCCGAAACATAACTCGAGATAGCAATGATAGTATTTCTACAATTTAAAAATTTAGGTAATTACGAAATGGGGCCGAAGCTTTCTAATGTTTGGAACGACAGTCAGCCGCCCGGGCCAAAGTTTGCTAACGCAGATTGGCACACAAACCATGATGATGATACACAAAATGTAGGAGCAGATGGAACATATCCTACTTATACACCAGTGGGCCATCGTACTGAAACCATTGATTTAAACTTGCCTATTAAAAAACAGTTAAGAAGAATTAATGGTACGCCTGTTATACTATTACTATTTCCTATATACATACATGCTATTAAAGATGATGCTAATACATTACATAAACTAATAAAAACATTCGAGCCTTTCCCACAAGTTAACTTTATGTTTTCAAACACATGGGACCTGGGGCACTATGAACATGCAGGATTTAATGCTGTAGATTATATATTGGATAGTGTAAAAGACATTGATAATGAGAGACTTAATTTTTACCTGTGTAACAAATATGTTGTAGATGCTATTAAAACTAAACGCCCTGATGTAGATGCAAAGTTCATGGCTTTTTACTTCAATAGAATAAAACAGTTTAATAGAGAACAAATTGAACACCATTCGAATCAACGTACAAAACATTTTTTATGTTTAAATAATTTAGAGAAGAAACACAGAACATTTATTGTAGACCGAATGCCTCCAGACAGTAGTTATGTGTCGTACTTAGGTAAAGACATTAAGTTACAACAAGACATAACGCTATCACAAACCGACATAGCCATATGGCAAGATTCATTGCCTCAGAATTATTATAATGATAGTTACATTAATATTGTGAATGAAACTATGCATGGCTACGATGTTAGATCAGTAATAGAACTAGATGGCGAGAGACTATCGATGCAAGGACATGTTACTGAAAAAAGTTTTAAACCAGTTTACTTTAGACAACTGTTTTTAATATCAGGGATTGCGGGTGCTAATAAACTAATGCAAGACTTAGGATTTAAATTGTTTGATAACTTCATAAACTATTCGTTTGATTCTGAGCCTGATCCGTTATTACGTTTAAAGAAACTGTATGTAGAAATAAAACGATTAACAGATATCGATATAGCAGACATACATTCTTATTACAATAGCACCGAATGTCAAAGCATTATAGACCATAACTTAGCAGTATATGGAACACATTGTTTTATCCCCACGCAAGAATTAATAACTAAATACAACACAGTAGTAAACGACACACCAGAATTTAGCTTATGACCGCCATCAATCATGTAAACAAGCCGGACTTAACCAATTGGGATGAAATTTTACATACTAGCATCGCCACGCAGTTCAAAGACGCATATGATGAAACCGCCGAGCATGGATCCTCACGCAATTCACTAGTATTGCCTAAGCACTTTTATAACTATTATAGCAATCCAAGATTTAAAGACTGGAATTCTACCCGAATCGAAATATTAAGTTATGTAGCAATTAATCACCCTAACTCAATTGTGCGTACTAAAGCATGTATTATTTTGTCCAGAAATAGTAATGGATTAGATTTCGACCCCAAGAGAGAGGAATGGGATATTGATGTACTAAGACAACTAATTTCAACGGACTGGAACGATATAATTTATAACATAACACCTAGATGGTGCATATCAATTTTAAATTGTTTTGCAGAGCACGGTGACAATAATGAAAGGGTAGTTGCTAATTCAATAGTCATGATTCATAACACAATGAGTCCCGACTCTATCGGCATCATTCCAAACATTAGTGATAAGACTGCCAGCGATCTCCGAGCGAACCCCATACCATATAAAGCAAATGATACGTTTATGTATTCAATGCTTAGAATAAATCAATCACTCACAGATGAAGTGCGGCTAGTTACACTGGCATATATGAATTTACTTGGTTCTGATTATGCTTGGTACAGAAACAGGTTTACCGATATTGCAAATGTTTGGAAAATGATCATAGAGATGAAACTTACTAGTATGAGCGAAGTTAACGATATTATCGATCTTGTAACCTCGGTCCGTGGCCTCATTGGGAGGAAACCATTATGAGTAATAAATTGCTATGCATAGTACGATGTCTCTTCTCTCCTGAAGATGCATTCGATACGTTTGCTAATGACAGACCACTCGGCATACCATGCAGGTCTAATAGCATGCCTGACCTTATAAGCACACAGCCTGGACAAGCTCCTTTGGTAGTGCATTACGATAATATTTACGATGTTATAGCTAGTGCTAAACGTGACGGTGGTATAACACACATACTAGAATTAGGATTAAGTGTAAACTCGTACTTAGACGACGGTCCGCTGTTAATGAAAGTTGTTGAAACAATAGAGGAATATAAAAATATACATTTATTGTTTTCAAGTGGTTGGGATATGTATAGTAGCAGAGTATTCGAAACCCAGGGTTCTGCAGATATGCCGGAATTACTTCATGACCGAACTAAAGTAATCAAGCGACAATTAAAGAAAATTTACGGTGACCGATTGCACTTCTGGTTAGGTAATACTACTGAAGTAAAAATACATAAGAAACTATTCCCGGCGGCAGATGTCCAATACTACTCTGTGTATCCTAATAGAATTGTAGGCAGACATATTGAAGCAAAACTAAAACTGTATGTTAGTCCTGGCGGTGAAGTTAGAAGAGAAAAAATATTCGTATGTTTAAATAACTATGAGAAAGAACATAGGACTGAGATAGTAAAATTTATAAAATATCGCAAAGAACTTCTGCCACATACACATCTAAGTTATCTTAGACCAAATGATTTAGACTTATGTATTCTAGCAGACGGTGACCATCATATGACTACTATTGGTGAGTGGCAAGATATTATACACACTGATGTAGTAGACAATTGCTATACTTACATAGCAACAGAAACACACTGGGCACAAGAGTTCAGGTTTGGGTTTTCAATATTCCCTCCAAACAATAACACAACTATATTTGAAACTTCAATAGACCAATGGGAACTCGAGGCAATGACTATGCCATTATCAGGCTGGGTATCTGAGAAGAGTTTAAAAAGTGCTTACTACGAGTTACCGTTATTATCTGTTGGGTATGCAGGGTGTCTCCAAGCATTTAAAGATTTAGGCTTTGAAACATTCCCTGAGTTCTTTGATGAAACATATGATAGTACAGCTCACCCAGGCGAACGCATGAGAATGGTAAAAGAAAACATTACTGCATTAGCCCAAATACCAATAGAACAAACACATCAGCTATATCATAGTGTAGATGTACAAGCAAAATTAAAACGTAACAAGGCACGATTCCTTGAATTAGTTAACACAGATCCTTATTTATGGGTAGTCGAAGATACTGACCGGTATAAACAAATGCAAGAATTCTATAATAGCTGATAGAAATTTGCATAAATAGTACAGTATACGATACACACAATAAAATTAGGAGATAGATAATGGCCTCAATCGGATTTATTGGGGTAGGCAAGCTAGGGCAAGCCTGCGCCGAAATGGTCGCTGAAGTTCATTATACTGTTGGATACGATATTAACGATGTAAAGCCTGAAAACTTTGCAATGGTTAACACGATGGAAGAAGCTGTAGTTGGCAAAGATATTATCTTTGTAGCCGCACCTACTCCGCATGATCCACAGTATGACGGCAAAGCACCTACCAGCCATTTACCAAACAAAGACTTTGATTACACAATAGTAAAGAAAGTTCTTTCTCAAGTAAATGCTGTCGCAACAAAGGAACAACTGGTTGTTCTTATAAGCACAGTCTTACCCGGCACAGTTCGAAAAGAACTTGTACCACTATTACCCAACACTCGCTTTATATACAACCCATACTTAATTGCTATGGGTACTGTGAAGTGGGATATGGTTAATCCAGAAATGGTAATGATTGGAACAGAAGATGGAAATGAAACAGGTGACGCAAAGGAACTTGTAGACTTTTATAAAACAATAATGCAGAACGATCCCAAGTATGTTATAGGTACATGGGATGAATGTGAATGCATTAAAGTATTTTACAATACATTTATATCAGCAAAAGTTAGTTTAGTTAACATGATACAAGACGTAGCAGAAGCGTCAGGCAACATTAACGCAGAAGTTGTGTGTGATGCTTTGGCAAATTCTGGAAGGCGTATTATGGGACCTGGGTACATGAAGCCAGGCATGGGCGATGGTGGTGCTTGTCACCCAAGAGATAATATCGCACTACGTTGGATGGCAGAAGAACTAGACTTAGGCTACGACTTGTTTGATGCTGTAATGCTTTCGAGAGAAAAGCAGGCAGAGAACATGGCAAAGAGATTGCTAGACTTAGCAAATGACATACCTATAGTTATTGTAGGTAAAGCATACAAACCATTAGTGCCATATGAAAGTGGTTCTAGTAGTATGCTGGTAGGTCACTATGTTCTTGCCCAAGGGCATCCATTGTATTACTATGACGAACAAACTGGTGACATGCCACCGGAGTATGTATTAAACAATCCAGCAGTATATTTACTAGCACATAATCCACAAGTTACATACGGCGAACAATTAGATACAGTACCAGGGTGGTACGAACAGCACTCTCCTTCATCATGCGATGAAGCATTAAGTGTTAGAACGGGTAATGGCACTGAACTTAGTTTTGCACTAGGTAGTATAGTTGTTGATCCGTGGAGAAAAACTCCAGACATAGAGGGCGTTGAAGTTGTTCACTATGGTAACACTAGGGTAAAGAAATAATGAACTGGGACCAGAAGATAATAAACTACATACACGACAAGTGGGGTAGCGAAAAGGAAATGCGTAATCTTAACGAACAATATCGTTATACGCCTCCTTATCCTACTTTGCATTTAAAAGATTTTATTCCTGACGGTCTCCCAAACGCATTGTATGAAGAGAGTATTACGATACCTGAAAAGTATTGGACTACGTTTACCCGAGCCGATAGCTATATGGAAGAGTGTAAGAATTTAAAACATGCACCGGTGGCTAGACAACTTGTTAGTGCTTTACATAGTCCAGAGTTTTTAGAATGGCTACGAAAAGTATGTGACGTTCCTCACCTACTACCCGATCCGTATTTAGTTGGTGCAGGGTATATGAAAAGTTATAAGGGAGATAGTCTTAAAATACATTCCGACTTTAACTGGAATGAAGAATGTCAAACACACAGAGCATTAAGTTTAATATTATATTTTACTCCTGAGTGGGAAGAAGAATGGAACGGCGACTTACAGTTTTGGGATTTCGATAAGCAAGGCAAGGTAGTAAGTTATCTACCAGAGATGGGTAACGTTGTCATTTGGAAATATCACAAACGTGGCTTCCATGGACATCCTAATCCAATTGCTTGTCCCGATGACAAGTTTAGAGTAGGCTTTAGATTATTTTACTACATAGCAGATAGTAAACATGATTGGAGAGATCCTCCACACAAAAGTTTATACTGGTATGATAAAGATGCTGATCAGCCATACCATTTAGAAAATGAATACGGGCATGGCAAATTGGACGGTGACGAATGAAGGGTGCTTACGCTATACAAGACATAGAGATAACTGCTAGTTTACAACAGTATGTTACTCAACCAGAAGTATGGAATAACTTTTTTGTTGCTGACGGTGTAACTGGATTAGAGAAACAGTTCGTAGATAAAATGCGAAACTGGATTTGGTCCAGTACAGAAAATACACTCACTGGTTTAGAAAACTTTCAGCATGGTACTATGACACATGGTACTAGTGAAGCATTCCAAATGTTTATGATGAGACACCATGATAAGAACTTTAGATTCTTAAAAGGTGACTTCATGATGCATAAGGTTGCCAGCAATGTTATGGGTAACAATTGGAAGTGGATATATGATGCAAATGAAATTACTGTAGGCGATGCTGTTATTATAAGCATACCGTTTAGTGACTTTGGTACAGCACACCCACAGCACATTAAGTTACTAGAGAAATGTTCAGCATTAAATGTTCCAGTACTAATTGATTGTGCATACTTTGGTATGTGCTACGGTATGGAAATTGATTTAAATTATAAGTGTATAGAAGAAGTAACATTCAGTTTAGGGAAAACGTTTCCTATTATAGGTAGTAGGTGCGGAGTAAGATACCAAAGAACAGAAGTAGACGATGCTGTAACATTTGCTAACCAGCATGGCATTGTAAATAACTTTGGAGCATTAGTAGGACTGCATTGCATAGAGCAATACTCTGCAGACTTCATAGTAACAAAGTACAGGGCCGTACAGCAACAAGTGTGCAAGGACCTTGGTGTTGATGCCACTAACTGCATATTGTTTGCTACGAGCAATGACGATAAGTATAGTGACTACAACAGAGGCAATGATACTACTAGACTATGTATCAGCAAATTAATACAGGACCAGTATGAGCGAAGATAAAAAATATTGTGCATTACTATGGACACACTTGAGCAACGAGCCAGGTGGAAGTATCCGCACATGTTGTATCGCAAAAGATAGACTACAGGACCACCATGGTACAAGCTACACCTTAGGCGATGATGCTGTACAAGATATATTTACTAGTGATAACCATCAACGTATAAGAAATGAGATCCTCGATGGCGGTAAGCCAGCTAACTGTGAAACATGCTGGATCGATGAAGACAATGGCAAATACAGTAAACGCCAACAATACAATGACTACTACGATAACTGGTATGGCCCTAACTGGATGGAAACATTCGAATGGACTGCTAAACCTACAGCAGTAATGGACATGCAATTAATATTTGATAACACTTGTAACTTAGCATGTAGAAGTTGTAATGCAAACTACAGTAGTAAGTGGTTAGCAGAAGCTAAAGAGAGACACATACCGTATTGGGAAACTAGTGCGAAGGTTCCCATGAACGATATGGAGAACAGTAAGTTTTGGACTACAATGGATGAGTGGCTACCTGGCATAAGACGATTAGAGATTATGGGTGGCGAACCTTTCTATATGAAAGAGTTCAAGAAGTTTGTTGACAAACTTATTAATGAGAACTATTCACAAAACATTAGCATGACGTTAAGTACTAACGGCACAATAGCAGACCCTGTGTTCTTGCAACGTATGGCAAGTAACTTTAAAGAGTTATCGTTTAGTATTAGTATAGACGGCATCGGAGACAGATTTGAATTCTTAAGGCACCCTGGTAAGTGGGACGAGGTCAAACAGAACTTAGATTATTTTTACGAACTACACACAGGCGACTATCCAGTACACATGCAAATAACACATACTGTTACAGCATTAAATATAATGTACTTGCCTGAGTTCCACGATTACTTCCACAAACACTATCCTACATTTAAAATATGGAATAACATTGCACATTATCCTAAGTGGCTTACATGTAATGTACTACCAGCGTTTGCTAAGAAAATAATCACACAACAATTACAAGAGCACACATGGTCAGGTGACTATGAGAGTGAAGTAGTAGCATTACTAAAATACTTTAACTCACCGTTATATGAGAATGGTGCCAGCGTAGATGAAAAACTACGAGCAAAAGTTTCCGAGGATAAACTATTAATGTTTGACCAACGAAGTATAGAAAACAAATGGAAAATATTTAAATCACAAATAGCAGGAGGAGACCATTATCGAGAAGAGAACTTTACAGAAGTCTTTCCCGAGTTACACGAGTTGATAAAACAAGACTTCGATTACACGAAAGAATATGAGGAAGTGTTGACAAATGGTTACAAACAGCATAGCACCAGGGAGTTGATAAATTGAGTTCTACATATTGTCCTCTACCTTGGCAACACTTAGCCACCCATCCTCACGGTGGTATCACATTGTGTTGCATCAGTGACCACACTGATGGCAAAAACAGAGCTAGAAATTATAAGGATGATTACGATGAGTTCCTAGACTTAAACAAAAACAATATCGAAGAGCAGATGAACAGCGACTACTATAAAGAAGTTCGCCTACAGATGCTCAACGATGAAAAGCCAAAGGCTTGCATGAGGTGTTACAATGAAGAAGATAACGGAATCAAGTCCAAACGAATACATGAACAATCTGTTTTTCCACAGAACACCCTTGATTGGGCGAGTGGGGTTACTAGGGAAGGTGGCGATATTGATATGGATCTCCGCTTTGTCGAGCTTCGTCTTGGCAATGTATGTAACGTTCGGTGCCGTACATGTAATCCGGCAAGTAGTTCAAAGTGGCTTGAAGACTATAAAGACATTGTGGAGAAAGCTGACTTCGTAAATAAAGGTTACTTAGGACTTAACTTTCCTGAAGATTTTAAATGGGCAGAGGATGATAATTTTTATGACGACCTATATAACTCCGCTCCAAACTTAGAAGTAATTTATATCAATGGTGGAGAGCCTACATTGATTAAACAGCATTGGACTTACTTAAAGAAATTAGTAGCTAGTGGCAGAGCAAAAGATATTATACTGTGGTATAACATTAACTGTACTATGCTACCTCCAATTGCATTAGAACTATGGCCCCACTTTAAAGAAGCAAGAATATGTTTAAGTATTGATGACTTAGAAGATAGGAATGCTTTTATAAGAACTAATACAAAATGGGAAGCCGTATTAAAAACTATTAATACATTATTACCATTACAAGATACATTAACATTAAGAATTACACAAACAGTGAGTGCTTACAATTATGCTACATTGCCTGAATTTTTTAAATGGGCCGATAGCATTGGGATAGAAGTTGATATGAACTTCGTGTATGATCCTGATTACCTAAGTCCTGCAGTTATACCTGTTAAGGCAAGAGAGTTGATACATACAGAATTTAGACAAGCGTTGGGCAATGATCATAAATTAGGCACTTTACTTAGCATGTTTAATAACGATGAGTGGAATGAATTAAAGTGGGAACAGTTTTGTCGCTTTAACGATTTACTAGACAACAACGATAACAGCGAATGGAGAAATACATTTACTAAGTTAGTAGATGCAGTGGAGCAAAGTGAACATACTAGCGTATACTAAAACTAAAGGAGACAGTCTTAGATGGCTGGCTCATGCCGGACTACTAGCAGTACTGCTTATAGGTCCTAGTGAACTGTTGTGGGTAACTGCTATTGTTTACTTTTGGTTTAGTAGCATAGGAATATTCGTTGGGCAACACAGATACTTTGCACATAGGAGTTTCAAGACTAACAAGTTTTGGGAAAATGTACTTAACGTAACAGGCACCTTAGCAAGTTTAAGTAGTGTGTTTGGTTACATAGTTAAGCATAGAGAACACCACAAAGCATCTGATAGCGACAGTGATCCTCATAGTCCGCACCACATGAGCTTGTGGAAGAGCTGGACATTAGGGTTAAAGGATGAAAAATATAACATACGACTTGCTAAAGATTGGCTAAAGAACAACGCAGTATTACACTCGCATAACTACTTTTTTGGATACATACTAGTATACATTGTAGTTTTAGCATTAATAGATCCATTGCTAGTGCTGTATGCGTACTTGGCTCCTGTAAGTTTATGTGTTTGGGCCACCGGTGCGTTTAATACATGGGGTCATGGTAAAGGGCTTACATGGATGGGTTACAGAACATATGACACTAACGACAAGAGTACTAACCATTGGCTGGTAAATATAATAACGTTCGGTGAGGGTTGGCATAATAATCATCACAATGATCCTAGTCTAGCATACCAAGGAAACAAATGGTGGGAGTGGGATTTAAACGGATTGATAATAAAGGTAATAAGCAAATGAGTTTTAAAGATCTATCAAAAAAAGAACTAATGGAAAGCGAAGCATTCTGCGTGATACCGTGGATACACATGCACCCTTGGCCCGATGGTAGAGTGTTTACTTGCTGTTTAAGTGAACTGCATTCTCCTGTTGGCAACTTAAATGAACAAACTCTAGAAGAAGTGTGGAACGGTGATGAGCTGAAGAAGTTTAGGCTAGACATGCTTAACCATAAAAAACTTTCTAACTGTAATAGATGTTACGAACAAGAGTCACACGGACATCAAACTTTAAGACAGCGAAGCAATGGCGAGTACATTATGCTGGAGAATAACGAGCATGGTACTGCCCAGTTCGAAGCAGTAAAGGCTACACATGAAGACGGTACCGTCGACGGTGTTAACATGACATACATGGATATTCGCTTTAGTAATATCTGTAACATGAGATGTAGATCCTGTGGACCAGATTTAAGTAGTCAGTGGTTCAACGATGCAGTAGACAGTCAGTTTAATAAAACACCCGAGAAGGCTTTACACCAAATCAAAAAAGGATCAACAGACTTCCTAGAAACATTCGATCCGTACCTAGACACAGTAGAGAAAATATACTGGGCAGGTGGCGAGCCGTTGATAATGGATGAGCATTGGTACATAATGAATAAGTTAGTTGACATGGGAAGAACAAAAGAAAATACCCCTATGAGAATTTACTATAACACAAACTTTAGTAAGCTCACATACAAGGGACAAGATGTTATTGAGCTTTGGAAGAAGTTTGAGTCTGTTGGCATCGGTGCTAGTATAGATGCTAGTGGTAAACGTGGAGAGTATCTGCGTAAAGGAACTATATGGAAAGACTTAGTTGCAAACAGACAGCGACTACATGACGAAGCACCTGAGATACGAGACTTCCACGTTAGTTGTACAGTAAGTATATTCAATGCATTAAATATCACAGACTTCTATAGAGAACTTGTTGATACGAAATTTATAGAGATAGAAGGATTCGCTGTAAATATTTTACTAGGACAAGAATTCCAAAGAGCAACTGTACTGCCTAAGCATTTAAGAGAAGAAGCCCAACATAAGATTGATGTGTTGCTAGAAGAGATAGGAGACAGTGATCCTTTAGGCAGAACAACGGGTACATTTAAAGCATTCAGAAGTTTCCTAGATGGAGACGATACACATTTAACAATAGAGTTTTTAGAAAGCATAAAAGAAATGGACAGGTTTAGAAAAGAAGATTTCTTTGATGTGCATCCAGAGTTTGAACTTTATAGAGAACAGTATGATGCTGTAGACTTATCAAAGAGTAGAGTAGAAAGAGATGCTGAAAGAAATCCACAATGGAGAGAAGATGACTGATAAAGAAAAACAGGCGCTAGATATTAATTGGGACGCCATACAACGCAGACGATTTGCAAATGCTGATGCCGAGATTGCACCCGACGATAATTTTACACCGGATGACAATGACGAAGACTCGTTAGTAGATATCATCTATGGGAACAAGGATTAAGTAATGTCAACTGCTACACCAGAACATTTTTGTATACTCCCATGGGTTAATCAGGAAGCACGAACAGATGGCTCGGTTGCTGTTTGTTGTGTTATGCAGGAAACTGTTCCTGGTATCGACTTAGCAGACGGTGGCACATTAAAACAAGCATGGGATAGCGAATGGCTAGCAGACTTAAAGACAGACTTCCTAGCAGGAGAAAAACCTAAAGCATGTTTCAATTGCTGGAACGAAGAAGATGCTGGAATAGAAAGTAAACGTTTAAGAGAACTTATAAAGTTTTCACATCACATAGAAGACTTGGATCATCTAAAACCAAAGAGCATGGATTTGAAACTAGGCAATATATGTAACACCAAGTGTAGAATATGTACAAGTTTTGCAAGTAGCCAATGGGTACCAGAAGAAATAGAACGAGACAACTCGACTAACTTGTTTGCACAGATGATGGCGAAGCAAGGACGGTGGCCCGAGATGAACGAAGCGTTCTGGGACGACTTAGAATCTCAGATTGAGGAAGTGGAGAGCTTGGAGTTCTTTGGTGGAGAACCTTTCCTTATTAAAAGACATTTTGAAATATTACAATCGTTAGTTGATAAAGGCAGAGCTAAGGATATAAGTATTAGTTATAACACTAACGGATCTATATATCCGGCACATGCTATTGAACTTTGGAAAGAGTTTAAACGAGTACAAATATTTTTTAGTATTGATGGTGTAGGCAAACAGTTTGAATACATACGTCACCCACAACAGTTTGATGAAGTTGTAGATAACTTCCACAAGTTTAATCAACACGACTTCTTAGAGTTAAATATTTTTTATACAGTAGGGTTGTTTAATGTTATGTACATGGATGAGATACTCACATGGCAACTAGAGAACGACATAGACTGTAACATACATTTTAATATGGTATACGAGCCTAAGCATGTAAGTCCTAAAGCATTACCTAAGTCTGTTAAGAGAGCAATAACAGAGAAGTTTGCTGGACATAATGATCCTAGAATACAAACAACGTTATCGTATATGAACCAAGAGCACTACTTAGGACACATGGACGAGTTTGTAAGACAGACAGCATTCAGTGACAAGTACAGAGATGAGAGTATAGCAGAAACATTCCCAGAGTTATGGGAACACCTTAAACCATTTTTTGAGCAGAGTGACACAATGCAGTTTATGTCAGACATGCAACAAATTAAAGCAGGCAATAAACATGACGGACTATAGTAAAACATTTTGTCCGTATCCTTGGATACATGTAATGACACAGCCAACAAGCACAGTTAACTTTTGCTGTGTTGCTAGTGGGCAAGTGAAACGAGACAATGACGACAAGCATCCTATTATGTTAGACCGTGGTGATAAGATTGAAGATGTTTGGAATGGGAAACACTATCGTAAGATAAGAAAGCAAATGATAGAAGGCGACCAAGTAGAAGGGTGTGAGCCTTGCTACCAATTAGAAGACTTGGGCATACCTAGTTACAGAGAAAACTATATCAAAGACTGGATGGGCTTCCATAGAAATGCTCCAGAGATTAAAAAGATAATAGACAAGAGTATTAACAACGATTACTTCGTAGAGGAGTCACCGCAATACTTAGACTTTAGACTTGGCACACTATGTAACTTAAAATGTAGAATGTGTCAGAGCCAAAACAGTAGTGCTATATATAAAGAATTAAAAGACGATACTATATACACAGAAGAAGAACGTGCATTCGTAATAGAGAACACTCATTGGGAGCAGTTCGACGATTACACTATCCCTTGGTTCGATGAGCCAGACTTCTTAGCAACAGTAGAGGAGTGGTTACCTAATGTAAATAGATTATACTTTACGGGTGGTGAGCCAACTATTATACAACGTGTATATTGGATACTAGAAAAATGTGTAGAGATGGGTATTGCTAAGGACATTGACTTAGTGTTCAACTCTAACATGACTAACATACAACCCAGGTTCCTAGACTTAGTAGTCAAGTTTAGAGATGTGTTGATGTGTTTAAGTGTTGATGGCTACAGTACCACCAATGAATATATTAGAAGTGGAAGCAAATGGTCTATAGTAGATAAGCATATTAAAGAGTATGCTGATTCTAAAGTTGTAGGTAACTTGTTGTTTAGTCCTGTTGTACAAATATATAACATATTAAATATAACAGACTTACTAGACTATGCTGAAGAGATCACTGAACTAAGTGGTAGACGAATAGACATTAGTTTCTTAATGAACAACTATCCTAAATGCTTAGACATTCGTAACTTGCCTAAGAACATTAGAGACGAAGCAAAGAGTAGATTACATCACTGGCTTGATACTAGTACATACTTTGCTAACGATGAAAGGAATAAACAAACAGTGCTAGGAATTATTAATGCATTGGGCGATGACCAAGTTAACGATGATGCTGAAACGCAAATGGAAATATTCAAACGTTACACATTGTTATTAGATGATAAACGTAACCAAAGTTTAGCAGACAGTCTGCCAGACTTATACAAATTACTGGATTGGTAAATGGATTTAAAAGACAAAACACACTTATACGCAATCGGTTGTAGCCATATGGCAGGTAGTGAGATATGTGGCCCAGGAACAACTGCGGCTACTAAACAAAATATTGTCCATGCATGGCCCGGACAACTTGCTAGAGCGTTTGAACTTAACTACACAAATCATTCAGCACCGGGTGGCAGTAATGAATACATCATGCGATCCACTATTGACTATGTTAGTCAGTGGGTATATCAAGGAAGAGATCCAAAGGAGTTACTTGTATGTGTAGGATGGACTACTAACGAACGAGTAGAGTTTACATGGGAAGATCAACATATACATTGGGCAAACGGATCTGATGCAGAACAATACAAAAACACTGGCGACTTCACTACATGGTTCAAAGCATTGCAGTTATATCACACAGACTATAACTTTGGACTGTTTAAAAAAATAACTTATATGACTATGCTAGATTCGTTCTTAAAATCTTACGAAGTTGATCACATACAGGTAAATAATTGTGCGTCAATAAAAGCAGAGACGTTTGATCATTTAAGATTAAAACATTTAATGCATACGTTCCCGCATGATGTGTTCTTTGAGAGTGAAGACAGTTTTATAGAAAGGTACGACACAGAAGAAAACGCTTCACACTTCTCAGAATGGTACCACGCAGATAAGCATTTACACACGCTATATGCAAATGAAGTTAAAAAGTTTATAGAGGAATTATAATGCCAGAAGAAAGAAACGAACTAGCCGAAGAGGTAACAGAGATTATCGACCACGGTGACTTGCAGGGTAATCCAATAAGTAAGAAAGCTGAAGTACTTAGAGGCCCTACAGAAATTGAAGTACCCGATGTACCCGAATTAAATCTTACTGATGAGGAAGAAGAGATGCTGAAGGATAAGTTAGAACAAATCCGTAAAGCAGATCCATTTATTTATAGATGAGAATACTTGGTATAAGTTGTATGTTCCATGATGCGTCTGTTTGTGTAGTCGACGAAGGCAAGATTATGTTTGCTGGTCACAGCGAACGTTATAGTAGAAAGAAGAACGATCCTTTCTTACACAAAGAATTAATGGCAGAAGCATTGACATTTGGCATGCCAGATGTTATAGTAATGCATGAGGATAGTAAGTTAAAGTCTAAACGTAGACTAAAACAACTGAGAATGGATGCAGTTAAGGCTGTGTTCACGGAACCAACTGCCGAGCAATGGCTTAAAAGATTTTATCCACAGCTAGACGGTATTCCAGTTCAGCATACATTACATCATCAAAGTCATGCCGCCGCAGGAGTACTTACTAGTGACTTCGACGAGTGTGCTATAATGACTATCGATGCAATAGGCGAAGTGCAGACTGCAACCATATACAGGTATGAAGAACGAGGTGGCAAGTTTGAATTGGTACACGAAACAAACTTCCCAAGTAGTCTAGGTTTATTCTATAGTGCTGTAACAGCCAGAGTAGGACTGAAGCCTATGGAAGATGAATATGTGCTAATGGGAATGGCGGCATACGGTAATCCGATATTCGCTAAACAGATGCGTAAGCAATTGTTTAAGCATGAAAAGATTACTAAAGAGAATAGAGGAGAGTGTCTACACACCATTGATATGAGTAGAGGCTTACCAGACGACTTCTTAATAAACAATTTAAACATTCCGGGTAACGAACAAATTAAGTACGACTTAGCCGCAAGTGCTCAGTTAGTATGTGAAGAAAGAATTATGGAATACGCGGAGTTAGCCTACAAGTACACTCATAGTAAGAACTTAGTGTTCATGGGTGGCTGTGCATTAAACTGTGTTGCTAATAGTAAACTGTTTGATATATTCGATGACGTACACATAATGCCTAACCCAGGTGATGCTGGAAGTAGTTTAGGTGCCGCGGCATTCTTACATTTTGCAGATACATTAAAGAAAGTAGAATGGAAAACTCCTTACTTAGGAACTGTAATAGAAGGCAAGTGGCCCGTAAGGAAGTTTGTCGAGAGTTTAAACAATGGGGAAATCTTTGGAGTTGCCAATGGCAGAGCAGAGTTTGGTCCTAGAGCATTAGGGAACAGAAGTTTATTTGCTGATCCTAGAGGGGAAGAGATTAAGGATAGAGTAAATGAAATTAAACGTAGACAAAAGTTTAGACCGTTTGCTCCTATCATTTTAGAAGAACATGTACAAGATTGGTTTGAACTGCCGGGCGGTTTAAACGAAAGTCCATACATGCAGTTTGTAGCAAAATGCAAACGTCCAGATGAAATACCTGCTGTCGTACATGGGGATGGAACGAGTAGGGTTCAGACTGTTAATAGAAAACAGCACCCTGAACTATATGAAGCACTATCCGAATGGCACAAAGTATCAGGTTGTCCTATTGTTCTCAATACGAGTCTCAATGTTAAAGGTCAGCCAATAGTTAATACTAAAGAAGATGCTACTGCTTTTACAAACCATTACAACATCAGAGTACATACAAGTGACTAACGAAAAAGTTAAAGAACGAATAGAGGCAATAGGCATAAACGGTTACGTTAAAGAACTACTTGCGGACCACGACTATAGCGAACTATCGCCTACCGAAGTATCACGCAACCCATGGCTATATGATCCACTGTTAACTCCAGAGGAAATGATGTTCTGGAAACTAAAAGGGAACTGTCATGTGTGTAAGATTAGTGCAAGACATCACCGAGACGATTGTTGCTTTAGTGCTAACCAATTAATGTTCCGTGAATTAGAAAACCTAGACAACGGACTAGACCATATCAATAAATATATAAACGCAGTAGTAGGACACAAAATAGATGTATGATATTTTTTATGTAGGAGAGAACGATGCTCTAGTAGAGCAGTTACCTTTTGCACAACAAGTCAGTAACGTGTCTGCTATCTCTAGCAATACATCAATGTATTGGTTCATCGAAGAAGACATTACTGTTACCGACTATAGTATATTTGACTTTAAGCCAGACTCGCATACAAAAAATTACGAACATGTTTGGAAGTGGAACCAATTGAACTATGGCGGAGTAACATTAAAAGTTAAAAAGCCAATTGGGTTTCCAGAAACATTCCATCACAATGCAGTAGCATGTACAAAAACATTCAACGTACTAACAAGCACGACACCGGGGGACTACTTTGATAACTCTAGTAGCACACATGTTTGGTGCGTTGATCCTGAATATAAAATAACTGAAAACATCGATTGGGCACCGGGGAACTTTGAACCAGACTTCATACACAGTTTTCATTTAAGGGGACAACTAGAACATAAGTATCCAAAAGAAGAAGGTGGCATTAAATTATATCCACGTGATTGGAAAGACGCACAAATTAAATACCACGGCTTCTTAAATGCAGACTTAGACATACCGTTTATGTTTGTTACCGATGTAGACGATTACAGTCAGCGTGATATACACACAAACGAATATGTTTGGTTAATAGATAAAGAACATACTATTAATACTAAAACACTTGACTGGGTTCCTAATCCTTTTGAGAAAGACTTTGTACACAGTTTTAAAATGCCATACCAATTAAAAGAAAAGTATCCGTTGGGTATGGGTGGCATTAGACTAGTGCCTATGAATTGGACATACGCGGAACTTAAAATACATCCTGCATGTCCAGTAGAGGACGAAGCGTATGATGTGTTCTATATAGACAACGAAGACTTTAATGCAGAAACATACAGCGACTATGCAGAGCGTAGTAAAACAGAATGGTTCTGGATTGTGGATAGAGAGTTTCAGTTTAATGGTAAACTGTTATACGTTCCAGCAAGTCACGAATTAGATTATATACATGTATTTAAAATACCCAGTCACCTAGAAGAACGTTACCCAGCAGACTTCACAGACGCATGGGATACCCGATGTGGTGGCGTACGATTAATGAATAAACACTTTGACGTAACCAAGCATAAGTATCAAGAAGATATTTGTCCTGTACGTTATGATATATTCTATGCAGATAATATCAGCGACTATGATACTCCTGCAAGGAAAAGCAGAACTAAAATGTTCTGGTTAGTAGACAACGAACATCAAATTAACGAGGAGTTCAACTATGTTCCACAACAGCATGACACAAAGTACATACACATATTCAAGTTTCCGGATGACCTGGAACACAAATACCCCAAAGCAATTACAAATATCAGCGACAACAGAGCAGGAGGTATTAAACTTGTTCCGAGATCTGGCAGTGAGGACAGCAAGTTTATTGCCACTAACCCCGTCGGAGGTAGAAGCTACCCGATCATATACACTGATGAAGGAATGGATCGAGTAGATGCTGACTGTTGGATACTGCCCACAGCCTTTAATGACATAAGTCATATACCGTGGAGCCCAACAACATTCGAACGTAACACTAAACATATATTCAATGGCATACTTATATGGATGCCAAAGGATTGGAATGGTGATGTTAAAGTACACGACATGAGTCCTGTAGCATTAACGTATGAGTTTGAAACATACAGTTCATATCAAGAAGGATTAGCAAAGAGTACTCATGCTTGGTTCTGGGTAGTTGATCCAGACGTTGATGTACTTGTAGGATTTGACTTTGACTTCCAGCCTGATGTGTTCGACGATGGTAAGCAACATGTATGGCAAAAACTAAATCCTGTAACAGGTAAGCAATACGATTACGGTGGAGTTAGTTTAAGGAACAAGAACGAAGGCAAAGGTAGACCAAAGTATATTAGAGAGCCGGCTTGTACACAGAAAAAGTATCCAGTGTACCACATACAGCCGGAAGAACTGTTACAGCCGTTAGACGGCGTCTACGAAGCTCTGGCACTACAAACAACCGTAAGCATGATGTGGGTAGTTGATGCACATGTACAAGTAGATGCAGACTTCGATTATAGTTATTACCCAACACAATATGATAAAGATGTAGTCCACATGTGGCAACATGCAGGTAGCAGTAAGCAAAGTGGCGTTAAACTAATGCCGGTAGCCCACTACACACTAGAACAAATTAAAGAAAACAGTTATGTTAAACTAAAAGAACTGCCTAAGGTAGCAAGTAGAGATCCTATATGGCCCGTTGAACAGTTAGAACACATGACATCAAAGGAAATACAGGACGTATTAGCCAAGCATAGTGACGTAGGCTATGTGTGGACAGTAGATCCAGACATTGAATTAACCGAAACTGTTATTGCAGAGAGCATTATACCACATGTAAACAATACAAATGTAGTGCATGTATGGAAAAGAACAGACGCAGAAGGGTTAGTTATAGGACATGGCGGTCTTAGACTGTGGCCCACAACGTATAATGCTAGTCAATTAACTGATGAACAAGTATTAACTTGCAGTATACCAGACCAATTAATATTAAATGCTGTAGCAGGTGAGCAAAAAGAGTATCCTATATGCTACTTGAACAGTGATAAAGACATAATAGACCAACTGTTATTGTTTGAAATGAACTTAGACAGCAACATGTACTGGGTAGTTGATCCTCATAGCACCTTAGTAAGCGATTGGAAGTTTGATTATGTGCCTACTAAGTGGGAAGAGCATGTGGTTCACGTGTGGATTGACAGCATAGATGCCCAACGTGGCGTTCGTTTAGTACCCACTGGTACCTTTACCAACACCAAGTTCACTGTTAAACAGTTAATTAACAACAGTTTTAAAGACTTAAAGCCAGTATACCGGGTAGCAACTACACCTACAACGTGGGAATGTTTCGCTCTTAACACTGAAACACCGTTACTCAAGCAGTTAAACAACTATAAAAATGTTACTACAGGTGATTACTTCTATACTATTGATCCAGATGTAACACCAATACCTGAATTCGAGTACAGTTATACTCCACAACTAGATGGATTAAACAAAGTACACACATGGCAACGAGTTAATCCACGCACAAACAAAACACATTCATATGGTGGCATACGTTTATGGCACAAAGGTATAGAAGGTTTAACATCAGATGACATACAGTTAAACAAAATGCCACGTGGAACACTACAGTATGTTAAAGCAACTGCTAGTGTGTATAAGCCATATGACATAGTACTCATCACTTACGCACAAAACAACGCACATGAACTGCTAGAGGCATTACCAGACGAGTCTATACTGGTTAGTGATGTAGACGGAATATTCACAGCACACCAACAAGCAAGTAATTCAGTGAGCAGTAGTATGTTCTGGGTAGTGGACGGTGATGCTGATGTAAGCACAGACTTCGACTTTAGTTATATACCAGATGTATATGACCAAGACGTTACTCATGTGTGGAATAGTGCTAACCCTGTTACTGGTGATACTTATGGCTACGGCGGAGTTAAACTGTTTAACACTAACGCAGTTAGAGGAGCAACCACTTGGGGCATAGACTTTACAACTGGATTAGGCAAACGATTTAAAGTAATGCCTGAAGTTGCTTGTACAACAAGATTTAATACTGATGCATACAGCACATGGCGTAGTGCATTCAGAGAGTGCGTTAAGTTAGCAACTAGCACAGACGCAGACGCACAACAAAGATTAGGGGCATGGCTAAACGCTACTGAGGGAGACTACAGTGATCAAGCTGTAGCAGGAGCAAACGCAGGTAATGACTATGCAGGACGCAACCGGGGGAACACAGTTGCATTAGAATTAATTAATGATTACGAATGGTTAGAGGCACAGTATGAGAAGAGGTAAAGCTAGACCACGCAGTATGGTACCATCACCCTGTATTAAAATATGTACGTTTGATGTGAACAGTGAGTACTGCATCGGCTGTTACAGAACTGCTACTGAGATGCGTGACTGGTACACAGCCACAGATGAAGAAAAGAACGCAGTACTAGAGAGGATAGAGGAATGGATAAAATTGAAAAGTACCTCAGAGTAAGAATAGATATGTTATGTGAGGAGAGAGCCAAGAACGATAACGAAGTTGCTCACATGGTGTTAGACAGCTCAGTTGCTGAACTATGCACAGTATTAGAAATGTTAGAGAGAATAAAATGAATGAAATTAAACTAGACACATGGGAAGCGGTTAACGATTATATCGATGCAGGCTTCTTGAAAGTAAGCATGAGCCAGTTCGAGCATATAGTACAACACAGCAGTTTGTATCCTAAACATGCATTCAGCAAAGGACAGTTAGCATCCAAGAGCTGGCTGTTAGGCGAACTGTATAAAGTATCTCCGTTAAAAGCTAATGCCACTGTGATTATATTAGGCAGTTGGATAGGCAGTCTAGTTGATCCACTGCACAGAGCATTAACTATAGAACGTATATACGGAGTTGATGCTGATCCCACTGCACAAGATTTAAGTGAACGACTGAACCAAAAGTATCTAGCAGGCTGGCGTTACAAAGGAGTTGTTGCTGATGCTACACATTTAGATTTAAGTAACTGTGAGTTTGAAACTGGAGGGGAATTAATTACGGTTAAACCCGATTGGATTATTAATACCAGTTGTGAACATATGAATGGCGATTGGTTTGATACTGTTGACTCGGATCAATTAATTATAATGCAAACTAATAACAGCGAATCCTTTGATGGACATATTAATACATGCAACAGCATAGAGGATATGATAAGCAAATACCCATTAAGCAATACCAAGTACGTGGGCAGTATGGTAACTCCAGCATATAGTCGCTACATGCAAATAGGTTACAAATAGCCCAGGGCGGCGGAACCTTCAGTAGGTGCGAGTGAAACGAAGCGCCTTCGCGGTGAGATCCTATTTAATCTAAATCAGAGTTTAGCAAAACTAAATTAGTTCTACTAGTGCTGTAATACATAAGCCCATAGCAAATATTAAAGCACATACAAAATAGCCCACATGGAATCTGGTATATAGTATTTTATTAATTATATCTTTCATAATACTATTTATTATAATCCCCACGGAGCAATCCAATGCTTATACAAACTCCTCTTCCATTTATTAATCAACTTTGTTATCATGATGTCTCGATTTAATTTTATTATACTTCTCTCGCAAATGTTTCATGTGAGCATAGAAGCGTAGTCTTGAGTTCTTCACAATAGCTTTAATATGTTTCCTGTGAGTTCTAGCTCTTTCGCTCTTAGCATGTCTATCCTGTTTAGTCATAATGTTTCTCCTGCAAAGTATATACTATAGTATACTGTATATTGAGTAAGAAGTCAATACACTTTTATGCATGTAACCACTATAGTGCATAGTGTTAGCCGAATACTTATATATGATGTATAGTGGGCATACAGAGGTATACATAGAGATGCTGTACGCATCAGCCTTTCGTACACGCTACACGCGGTTACTTCAGGCTATATGTAGCATAGAAAAATCTTGTGCTAAATTTTTTTTGAATACACCACCTCCGGCATTACAGTGTGTACAAATATTGAATTTCAACCGATGCCATTTTTTCAAAACTGCAACCATTAGTCATACTATGCCGGTACCCCCCGGTAACTATTGGAATCTTTTTTTCTGCCAGAATCTTTTCTAATCTTATTTAATTCTTTTTAATGGTATGTCAACGCTAGGATAACGACATTGTCCCGCACAGCCGCAGTTCTATCACCATGTTATATAGCCCCTATGTGTATACAGTGTGTGTTCTGTGTGTATACGGTGTGTGTATAGCTCTGTATTGCCCTACAGTAGCTTCTACTGTGTATAAATACTCACTATGTATATATGTATATGTAATGCTATAACCTCTAATGACCTGTTACTGGACTATGATAAAGCTATAGCTCGTTGTGGTACACGTTGTGGTGCATGTATTGATTACATTGAACGTGGCGTGTACCCTGGTACTGATGTGGTGTGTGACTTACTTGTTGTCTCTACTACTAAGGATACCAAGACTGCCAAGTAATACTATACACAGTAATAGTTGTCCACCAAGATCCATATATGTATTCAAAGTTATTAGCACGAATACAAATCCTATAGTAGCCCAGCCTTCCACAGTGAGGAAGACTAATCTAAATAGACCTAGCAGTATCCAAAGAACGGCGACTGCTAGTGCTATTGTTACTGCAAAGCCCATGCTTATTGAACCTCTAGCATACTAAGTGGTACTGAATAGCTACGACCCTTCATGTCTACTAGACACTTCTTGATGTTAACCTTAGTAACTGTACCTGATGTACGCTTAGTCTTCTGGATAACCCACACACTTGAACCGACTTTGATGCTGTCTTTAGCTTGGTCAGTCATTACTGCTCTGGTATATGCGATTAGTTCAGCTAATTCATCATGGTTATAACCACCGTTGCGAACATCTGTTTTGATTTGTAGTAAACTCATGTGCTAATCCCCTTCCTTATTTGCTTAATATATACATATTATACCACATTTCGTGGCAGAAGTCAACCTTTTTATACGGTATGTGCCAGGATTATTGGCAAAGTCTCTCATATTAGTGTGGGGTTGCCAGGATTATTGGTATAGTCTTCAAGCATTTTGCCCTGCAGACGCCTAGCTTCACGCTCCCATGGCTGGTTCCAGTAGTCTATATTGCCACAATAGGCCCTAGACTTCCACTGTTCCATGTCCATACTGAGCTCTTTGCGGGCCCATTGCTTGACATGTACCATCTCATGTGCTAGTGTGCTCAGCCAATTACACCACAATGCCACATCTACCAGCATGTGACGGGTGTCAATAGCCTCACATAGACCCTCACAGTCGCCCATAAACACCGCCTGTTGGTGAATACGGATCAGTATAGATGTGTGTAGCCGGCTTATGCCCAGCTGTTTAGCGAAGTGAGTAGCGGCTGATTGTACTGCCACGTGAAGATCATAGGGTAAAGCACCACCCTTGGGGCCTGTTACTGCTATCTGCATATAGTTCAGATCCTTTGTAACGCAATTGAAGTACTATTATACTGCCAATCCCCGCCAAAGTCAACCATTATTCGTGGTAACTATATGTATTCCAACTATTATACACTATACACAAAGTTGGATCAAGAGTCTCCACCTACAATGTTACAGCACCAGAGCCCAATGCTCTGTCTTTATACACCGCTGTTGTATAAAGTATTAACATACAATAGCATACTTTCCATCAAAAGTCAAGCGAATTGAAAATAAACAAAATAAAGGTTGACACACTATATAAGCTCCTAACGGTATTAAACTATATTACACTATACAAGAACTTTAATTATGTATAAACCCCATTAGACGACGTCTATGAACTTCACAGTGTACTATATACAGTAGTACCTCAATTGATGGCTATATAGCAGTATGGTAGAGCGAATGTGGTAGAATGAATAGGTTCAAAAGGTGGTAGATACCATACAGATAGGCTAATGGGCGAAAAAAAGATTGCTACAGAAAAAAAAGTTTTTTCCGAACCCTTCCGGAGCTACCTTCAAAAGTTATTCTCCATGGTGTGTAGGTGTGTGTCATAGTGTGTAATAAACTGTTTATTAAGCCAAGAATCACTTTCTATTCACTTAACCGCCCATTAACGGCTCTTAAGAATCCACTGCTTCAAGTCTATACTGTAGTCATTCAAGTTCTTGTATAGCGTAATATAGTTGGTATATAAGTCACCGCCTAACAATACAGCGTATACGGTTACTAATGTTATAGCGTTTATCACTATAATAATCATAATTAATGTTATTGCGTATTCAAGTATCATATATAGTAGTATCTAGTTGTTGGAATCATATAGGAGTTATACAGTATTGTCTAAGGAACTGTTACTAATCGTTAACGAATCATATTTGCGTTGTGCTTCATTCTTATACAGGATTGCTATTGCTTTAGAACTAGTGTACACTATCAAATTGTTATGGGCAATCACTATGTAGTTTGGATCTTCATACTCAATACGAATTAGCGGAAGGTTGCTATCACTATCCTGTATAGTATTAAGTAAACGCTCAATTGAGTTGCTGTTTAGAGTATTAGTATCACTAGATAACATAGCAGAATGTACTCGTATGATTAGTAGTACTGAGTACACCTTTGTTATTGTATGTGTGTACTATATCAATATAGTCTTTGTATACAGTAGTTTTAATACCATCAGCGGAAACATCAGTCGCAATAGCTTTAGTGTACACACTTTTATAAGTAGTTGCGGGTCTACTGGCTCTTATGGGTGGAACAACGTTAGTACTAGTATCCACTACGAATCTCCTGTTGTTATACAGTTTACTTATGGTACTTGGCTGTTTTGGTGCATCTAATTGACTGATGAGCTATATTCCTTGTGATAGTTACTAGTGGTTTAAAATCAGCGTTTTCGCAGTAGAGAACTATAGCTGGTTTCTTTAAGTGAGCTGTTAACGTTATATGGTTTACTTATACCCTAAAACTTCTCTTTGAACTGTCTAGTGCCGATGTATTTGCCTGTTTCATCACGCTCATATATGGGTTTGGGTATGCTGTATGGATCACACATTGCTTTACCAATATATTTAAATGCCTTTTGTACTGTGCTAGGGTTAACATGATTAAGGTATTGACTCACGCTAGTATTAGTTGATTCTGCATACAGTTCTACTTCCCCATGAGTTCCGTATACCAGTTCCCCATTATTCAGCTTTGCTAGTTCAGTGGTCATATTATATGCAGTTAACCATAATGAGCCATATTATTGAATATATAATAAATGCTTTCATACTGTTAATTATGTTTAATTAAATAGATTAATTAAATTAATTGGGAGGATTATTATGCCCAATTAATGTTTTATTCTGTTTTTGTTTACGCCACTCTAAGAAATGCTTGGCAACTTCAGCCGTTGTGTGGGTAACGGTGCTAACGGGCACTCTGATATTCTTTTTATTAAGTAAGCCTGCAACTTGACGAGCTTTACGTTTGTTATTGTTTATGTTGGTGTGCATTTGGTTATCCTTTGCTAACTATACTGATTAAAACTACTAAGAAACATATTTGTGCTACTATGCTACAATTGTATAGGCTACGCATTAATATTGTTTGGGAGCATCTGCTTTAAAGTCTAATCCACTCATGCCGGCTCTATACTCTTGTAATTTGCTATCCCATTGCATACTTAACTGCATTCCATTTAAGGCTACGGTCATATACTCTTTGGGAGCAAAGTTAACAACTTCTCCATCCACAACTCTGCCATTGTCTTCACAGGTAACTGGTACTGATTCATAATAATTCATTAGTGACTCCTTTCGCCATTAAAAACACAAACAAAATTAAGTCCCAAGTGTCCTGTGTTATAGACCTTATGAAACTCTCCATCTTCAACTAAAATAATATCGCCTGCTGTAATGGGAAATACTCTGTGGTCAACTTCCATCGTGCCTTTGCCTTCTGTGAAGTAATATACCTCTTCCTGTCCTACATGCCTATGCCCTGTTGTGTTCTTGCCAGCTCTAAGTAGAGTACTGCTCAACACCAATTTGTTTAATAGTCTATTGTCTTTGAGTGTGTACACTTCTGTGTCTTTGATAAGCTCTCCGCCTATATCGTCTATAGTAACCTTTTGCATTATACTAATACCTCCACTAAGTTCATTAACACGGCGGTGCCACTAATAGCACTACCAATCATAATAGCTTTGTCGTTCCAACAATGCCCAACGTACACCCAACTACAAGCCGCCAGTGCGTAACAAACCTGTCCAGCAGTACCAAACCCAGCACTCATGATAAACACGCCAACTACACCTAGTATAGTAGCGATCCATTTAACATAACTGTCTACAGTTCCTGTGGGAGTTGAAGGTTTTAGGTCTTCAACTTCAAGTTGTAGCTCTTCCATAGAGGCAGAACTCTCTGCTAACTCTTGCTTGAGTCGTCTGCGTTCAGCATTAAGTTCCATAGCAAGTCTACCTGCTTTGGTCATTGTGCTACCAGCAAACTGATCTTCTACACGTTCATTCAACTTGCTTGGTGCTATCTCTACCTGCTCAACTTCTTTGGTGCCGTCTTTCTTCATTACACTAGCTCTTTCAATACGCTAACTATTAGACTTCCGTACTTGCCGAAAAATCCCTGTTCTTCACTGAGTGCAATGCCATAGTTGTCTGCAATTAGCATAGCAGTCTCAGTATCTAGAAATAAGTTACCAGTAAGTGTAAACCCTGCTACTGCGAGTAATAATACCATATGGTCATTAGCTCTGTAACTGTGTATAATGTACACGAAGGTTCCTACAAATAATGCTAGGTAACTGTATATTTCAATGTGTGCATTGTTCTTTATACCTAGGGCTAATGTAAGTCCTACGAATATAAAACAGGTTGCAGTAATCTTTAATGCCAATTGTAAGGCATTACTCATTGCTATCTTGTTCTTCTTAGTCATGATCCAAATCCTAACTGACCTTTAATCCAGTCACTTAATTTTCGTCTCTCTTCTGCATCCTTGTCCTCAGCCTTGCTTATTTGCATAGTAACGGCTTCGTATAAAAACAATTCCATTATAGCTTTTCGCCAACTGCGAATCCTCTGAATGTTTTAAAACGTGGGAACCTTAGGCTCCATACGTCACCAGCGTCTTGACTTTGTGTTGCCGCATCAGCTCTAATCTCTACTAGCTGTCCAACGACTGCGTCTTGTACTGCCCAAATGTCTTTCCTCATATCATCTGTAAGTCCACTACCAACATTGAGTTGGAAGAACTTGCCATCGTCTGTTCCTTCGACTATCAACGCACCTGTCATGCCTGCGTTTTTGCCTGTTCCTTCTTCGAGTCCAGTAACTTTAAGAGTAACTTCAATGAACGGCTTAATCTTTAACCATGCATGGCTTCTGCTACATTTGTAGCCCATGTCCGCCGGCTTAATCATTAATCCTTCATAGCCTTGTTCTAGTGCTACTTTGTTTGCAGTCTTAAACTCTTCCTTACCTAAGTCAGTGTCTAAGTCAAATAGCATTGCTTCTACTAACTGGATTGTGCTGTTAAACGATCCACTTAGCTCTACTAGACGCTCACGTCTATCCCTTGCACTCATGTCAGTACCTTTAGCTTCAAATTCTTCTAAGGTTAACATGTCAAATACTGCTAGGTAACTGTCTTGTGTCTGAGCATTACTTTTACGATGAACTTGTCTCATAAGTGCTTGGAAGTCTTCTGACATCACTTCACCATCAAATACTAGTCCTTCAAACTCAGGCTTACTTAATGCTTCGTTAACATGAGGGAAGTTTTCAAGTAACTTACCGCTACGTGAATACAATGTAGCATCTCCATTAATTACGATAGCAATAACTCTTACGCCATCATACTTAAATTCGATAAAACATTCGCCTGCAATCTTCTTAGGATGTTTAGCACCATCATGTGCTAACATACATCCAAACATTGGAACCGTATCTTTCTTTACTTTATTAATAAGTTTAGCACCAGTACCACAACGAAGGTCTTTGATTAGTATTCGTCTGTACCAATCGTTCCATTGCTCATTAGTAGCCATTTCCATGTCTTGGATAATAGCATCACGAGCCGCATGTCCAGTAAGGACTCTGTGCTTCAATTGACTTGCTAACTCTTCAAACTCTTTCATTGGAAGCCCTTCACCATCAGCACCTTCTCTAATAGGAACTTGCTTAACGCCAAATGTAACTAACGGATCAAGTGCCCACTGGACACCCATAATAAAATCATTGTCAGAATAGTTTGACATCGTTCCTTGCTGATCTTCTGAGCAATTATATGTTAGAGCTTCTTCTAAGATAACCTGCTTCGCTAGTGAGCTGTTATCAGCTTCTAGTCTTTGTATGTAATTCCATGGGTTCATAAAAACTCCTACGTTTTATTTAATATACATGTATTATACCGGATTTCCTGGCAGAAGTCAACCTTTTTCTTCCATAAAAAAAGCAACGATAACGTTGCTTTTTAGTTTATATGTTGCTCTTACCAAACGCTAACATTCACTCTAATAGTCTCGCCAATGAATGGTGCCGCCTGTCTATTAATGTCATATTCGTTGTAGCCGTCTGTTACTGTTACCACGTAATGTGATAGTACGTTTTGTTGTTGTCTAACATACACAACTCTAGTAACCATCTCACAATGTACGCCGTTCTTGTTATTATGGTTAGAACGTCTCTTCTTGTCAGAGATATCGTTACCAATCTTGTTACCAAGTAGTCCACCAAGTATTTTAGCGGCATCGTTACCACCAAGCTCATCGATAATAGCAACTCCAGTCGCTGTACCAATTAGACCACCAGTAGAACCAAATCCACCGTTAACTCCGTATTCAAGCAGTCCTCTGCTGTTAGGACGTCTACCATTGTTAGCATATCTGTCCTGGTTATAACATTGTTGCTCATTAACTTCAGTTGGGACACTTACATTAGTTTTAGTATAAAACTCCTGCACATCGATCACTTCCATATTTGCTGATTGACCAGCAAATGCAACGGTACTAACTAGTAGTAATGGGATTAAAATTAAATTCTTCATATAATGCTCCTACGCTTTATCTTTTGTTTATATAACTATTATACCACTTTTCGTGGTCAAAGTCAACCTTTTTATGAGGTATAAGTCTGTGTTATCCACTTCTGAACAGCATCGACAGACAAGTAGTGGTCGCCACCTACATGCCATTTGTACTTGGGTGTCTCTTTTGCCACCCTAGGACTATCTTCTTTCCAATCATAAATTGTTGCACGGAATGTTTCAAATTCCTCTTCACCATCCTCTTGGATAGTAAACTCTAGTTCCCATGAAGTGAAAACCTTATCTTCGACAGCATCTGCTGTTTGCTGATAGTGTGGCTCACCGAACGCTTGAACTAGTGTTGAATAATCTTCTTGTATGTAACCTTTAAGAGAAGTCCCTGAAGGATCTCTCTCGTTAACATCAATAATTTTGTAATCTGACATCTTAAGCACTCCAATAAGTTTCTGAACTAGCTGACAAATAGTAAGGAGTGTTAATTGACTCCTTAAAAGTCTCACCAGTCATTATGTTACGCTTCTCAACCATAGGCTCAATTAGCATATACTCTTGACTGTCCATAACTCTGTAGTTAGCCTTATCAGCATAATGAGTTCTACCAAGGTCTTTATCAGTAGCTTCTCTAAATATGTTGTACATTGGAGCCATATACTCAGCTTCACCATTAGCAACTACTTCAGCAACTTGTTCAATTGCTTTGGTATAATGCTTAATAGTTCTAGTAATACCAGCTTTAGCCGCCGCCGCTGTAGAATACATGTTGTTTGACTGACGTCTGCTAGGCTCAGTTGCTATTGAGTTGTTTTTCTTATTTACTATTACGAACATATTGTTTCCTTTTTTGCTTAATATACATATATTATACCGGTTTTCGTGGTCAAAGTCAACCTTTTTTTACCGTAAAAACTGGTAAAAGTGCATCTAATTGCCCTTAAGGGCCTGTATTAGTAATACTATACTGTTATTTATACACGAAAATACGATAAATACAGTGACATAACACAGAAACACACTGAAATTTGCAAATTAACCCTCACATATACAGGAGACAACATGATAGACCCAAGAGCAGATATAGCCAATTTAATATACTCACTCAGAAAACAACTAGTCGAACTAGAACAAATGATGATTGATATTCCACACGTAGAGCCAGTTGAAACATATGACTTTACATTCAATGCACCAACAACAGGTGATTACATGGATCCAGCAACACCAACTCACGCAAAACCAGAAGGTTTTGGAGATGGCGCATATTGGGACCTAGTAACACAAACATGGATGGAGCCAGTTCCAGTCGAATGGGACGAGAACGACTACATTTATAACTGTGATACCAACACTAACTACGAAGGTGGTGAGTGGGTTGAGACAGAGCACGATGATTGGTCAAATGACTACTTAACTACAGCCGCAATAGCATACGAGTATGAACAGCATGACGAAGCAGAAATGCACGTTGCTGAAGTACCAGCTATGGACGTAGGTGAGCAGTTCCAAGAAGCTAACACTATGCCAGCACATGATGAAGTTCATTATGAAGCACCAGCACCAGCAGAAGCACCAATGCCTACAGACATGCCAGTAGAAGCACCAATGCCTACAGACATGCCAGAGCACGTTGAGCCAAATGTAGAGACTATGCCTACAGATATGCCAGCACCAGCTATGGATGAGAACGGAAACCCAATCGTATAATTTATATGGTTATGAAGAGCACACTTCGGTGTGCTTTTTTATGGCTGTTCATTGTACAATTTGCGTTCATTGTGCAATGTGCTTAAATAATAATTTGCTATTGCTTCTAGTGTTGCTGGACCAAAATGTCCTGTGCCTTCTTGTATAGAGTCTCTAGCATAGTCCTCTTGTAATGTGTATGGATTTAACGGATACGGACCTGTACTCCAACCCTCCACCGGCACTATGTATGCCAATGCAAACTTATGTAATAGATGATCTTGGAATGTTTCTCTAACTTTAATATTGTGTGCTTTACATAGGTTAACAATAGCACTACGAATAATAAAAAAGTCAGTATATTCTGAGTCTGTGTGCATAGATTGTAATAACAATGACTTAGTTAGCGGTGCATCGCTCGTACTACCCGATGACTTTATTTCAACATCATTACCAACTCCCTGGAACTTGGTGGTTATTTTATGATGTATATCATCCACATGCTTTCGTTGTTCCACTGGCACATTTAGCCTTCTCTCTAGCATAGTGTTAATTGATTTGCTGTATGCTGTAGCCCTTTGCTCAGGATCATTTCTCATCGGCTTACCAACCCCGTCGGTTACACCATCGAGATAGTATGTTAAGGAACCACTACCACTTGCTTTCGAACCAGGACCAACGGCAGGCATTATATCTGTTTCTTCAACCACAGGTGAGATAACGTTTCTACTCACAACACTCCTCTCCTTGAATGACCACATGATACATACTACATCTGGAATATAGCCAGCGGATATCATTTGCTGGAATATGAAATACATGTCCTGATTAGACCCTCCGCCACTTGACATGTTCCAGTTAACCATGTCCAGTTTGTTTGCTACTATGCTGGGCCAAGTCTCAGCATCACGTACACCTATACCATATGTATAACTATCGCCTAGACTCATTAGTACAGGCTTATCGTTTACCTTGTTAAATTGATCTGCTCTGAAGTTTTGTCTGTTTACTGTATAAAACAGCTCATCGAATGTATGACTCCAACTATCATGTGCCAATGCTCGAGTGTCACTAGGTTGCCATTGGAATTTTTTAAATCCTTTGATATCAGACTTTTCTATTCTACCATTTAAGGATGCATGTGGCTGTGATAACCTGGGTAAGGTGGATGATTGACTCCAGGGTTGTATTGTGCTGTAATCTCTTGACATAGCTATATTTAGCCCTTATTTTATGCTTTTTGTGAATTTCTCGATATCGTTTCCATACATCTTCATCCACATAGCATCGTCGCCACTAAACATTACTAACTGTTTCTTATCAATGTAGTAGGGCCACATCATATGTTTGTGCAATGTTATTAACAAGTTCTTGTGTACTCCTTCCTCTCCTATAAGAAAAGGATAGTAAGCATACTGGCTCTTGAGCAAACCAAAGCCCAGCTTAGTCATCCTAAGTCCAGAGATCTTGTTGTCTGTTAGTTGTATGTTTCTAAATAACATGTACAACACTTCCTTAACTGGATACTTAGTTAATGTATCGTATTCTTGTTGGAGTTTGAATGCTATTTGGTATTGTAGGCTATCTTGATTCATTTTCTAAAGTAGAAGTAGACACTACGTCTTACATGTCCAGCCTTAACTGGCTCGCCACTACTGTGAACAGTTGTGTTACTATTAGATAAAATGTATCCTGTGTTAGGAACGAAAGGTACTTGGTACTCTTGTATACCGTCGTAAACTATACTGCCTGTGTTGGGCAATGCACAGTTGTCTGCCGGGAGATATACTTGCATGGATGCATTGACATGCTCTTCTTCTATATGTTTCTGTGTGTAATACCCTTCCGAGTCTTCCCATAGGCTTACACCCATGTGCTGATATTTGGTATCCATTGCTGTTTCAACTGCTGACTTGATAGCTTCCTTATCTTCATCGGCTAATTGTAAGTCCCATGTTTGTCTATTTCGTGCTTCTTTTCTAGGAGCAATGTCGTCCTTGAGATCTTGTAAGTTGTGGATTAAGTCTTCATCAAATACGTTGTTGAGTCGTAATAGTTTTTCGCCATCAGTTAGAACGATAGTGTCAGCATTGAATACAGCGTTACATATCGGAATTAATGACGTCTTCTTCATTTACAACCACTCCTGATGTCAGCCTCACTACGGTGAAACTATTCGTATTAAACATTTTGTTTAATTTTTCTGAAAGGTTAAAAGCATGTCCGCTATTGCTGAACGAAACTTTTTTATATTTAGGTCCGGGATAACTTACTAACTTGTTTAAAGTACGCATGTTAATGGGCTTGTCTTCATAAAATACACTGTATATTGCTTCAGCGGCAAGTATTTGCTCTGCTTTATATGTGTCTTTATGGACTGCTTCTAGCAGTATTACTGGTTTTGGTCTACTCATTGTGTGTCTCCGGGCTAGAAGTATACTAGCTCAACACACTTATTTATCTAAAAATACGATTAAAACGTCTGTTAATTCTTATGGGATTAGAGGATCTAATTCGCCACTGTCATGCATCTCTGTAATGATATCGCAACCACCAATCAGTTCACCTTTGATAAACAATTGTGGGAACGTGGGCCAGTCACTGATGCTAGGTAGTGTAGCTCTGATGTCTTGGTCTGCTAAGATGTCAACAAATCCAAACGGCTTACCAATTTCTTTAAGTATGTTTACAACTTTAGCACTGAAACCACATTGAGGTTGATAAGGATCGCCTTTCATAAACAATATAACATCGTTGCCTTCGATAATTTCTCTAATTTGGTCTTCAGTGTTACTCATTATACTATGTCCTTAAACTCTTGCCAGCCACCGATAGCTTTACCATCTACTACGATTTGTGGGAATGTTCTTGCTGTGGGAAATTTCTCAAATAGTTCTTCTCGGCTGAAGTCTCTATCTAGTTTTTTGTATGTGTACTGGTGATCGTTCTCTGTCATTTGTTCTGCTTTGTTTACTGCCATATCACAAAATGGGCAGTTATCTTTACCAAATATTTCTATAATCATGTGTTGTTTCCTATGTCTGTGGGCTGTGCTTTAATCGAAACCATAACGCATCATCTTCGTCTTCAAATGATATCATTGCAATCTTCTGGTCTCTAACTATATTAAAGTTCCACCCGTATTTTCCTTTCGCATTAGTATTTATGTCATCTAGAACGCCATGATCAATACCAACATCGTTCCATCTTTCATCAGTTCCGTCATAGTATTTACTCTGCCATTGGATCTCATGATGAAAAAAGTGATTGTATCCGCAGTCAGTTCTCCACACGGGTCCGCTACAATCTTTCTCATCGCACCAGTTACATGGCTGACCCTTTTCAATCATAATAGGACCATCCATCTTACAGGAGTGTTCCCAAAACTGTCTGTCGATTACTTTACTACGCACCGTTTTTGGATTTCAATAGGTCCGCAATACGTTTGGTCTGCTCGTCGATAGATTTTTGCTGGTCGTTAACTGCTTTCTCTTGAAACTTTAACTGTTGTTTTTGATGTATAGTCTTATCTATTACATCTTGCAATTTTAAGTCTTTCATTTGAATCTTCCTCCATCCACCTTATTACTAATAGGCTCGATGCCTACGTTTAGATCAACTTTAAAGTTCTCGTTTAATTCTTTGCATACTTGGGTTAAAAAGTGTACGCTAAACTCCGCAGTAGGTTCATTTGCTTCACGCAACCGTTCTACTTGTACTAAAAACTTTTCAGTATAAGTTAAATCAGTCTTCATTTAGCAAAGTTTCTCTTTAGTTTGTTCAGAACTTTAAGACGTTGCTTTAGCTCTAGTTTAGTTTTAAATGGACCTTCGTAACCATATGTAATTAGTGTGCTTAACTTAGGACAGTTGCCATGTTTCCAACCTTTTTCAAAGTTAATAGCGTACCAACCTGCGGCATAGTATACCTTGCTGTTTTCTGTCTTAGCAAACAATGGAATCTCTTCCATGTAGTCCTCATCGCTAGGCTCAACTGGTACTGGACTTGGATAGTCAACAGGATAACCTTTAATGTAAAACGTTGCAGGAACTGTTACGTCCATTACAGTCTCTTCATCGAACACAAACTGGTTCTGGAAAAAGTCTGTTACTTCTTCTTGGTCTGCGAACTGGATTGTTTCTGTCCTGTCTAAGTAAGTGTATTGATCCTGTATGGTTTTGTGTAGGATACCAACACGTTTTGTATCGTCATTAACGATCCACGCATCATCACTTATCTTTTGTAGTTTTACCGATTCTTTAAATTTAATCACTGTTCTTCTCCTTTAATTAAAACTCTTTCTTCATGTGGCTTGCCAAATTCTCTGGCGTATACTGTCTTACCTTTATCAGGTGATTCATAAATATACTTCTTGCCCCAAGCGGGCCACTTCTCTGGGTGTCTGATCTTCTCGAACATAATATCGTAGTCAGCATCTGCTTCCTCTTTATCATTTGATTCGGTCATCAATGACTCCCATTCAACATTGCTTGATATGTAGTGACCTGGTCACCCATACGTTGCAAGTTCCATTTAGAGCAGAACTTCATAAAGTGAATGCCAATGTTAGCCACCGGTTCCGTCTTCTTCTGCTCATTCATTCGTTGTATACATAACTCTTTAATCTCATCGGGTTGCAATGTTAAGTCAATTAGTATTTCATTACGAATAAAATCGTCTCTAACCCTATGCTCTTGCTCTTCGTGGTCGACCCACCTTTGCAACATAAAGTTATTATAATTGTATCCGCTAGATGCTCTGTCATCAAAGGCTTCGCGAATACCTGTTTTGTTTTTAGTCCCTTTAAGTCTTGCGCCGGGATAACTTGCAAATACATTGTCTGAACTATCTCCTCTAACACATTTCTCGAACAGTACCCATTTAGGATCTACTGGTACCTTCTCTTCTTTAGTCTTTTTATCTATAACTACCTTGCCGTCTTTCAACGTATGCCAACCTTCTAGTGTAACTATCTGATCTGTAGTGCCGTTGTACTGCTGTACATTGGTTGCTAACAGTTGATAGAAGTCACTGTCTGTGCTTACTATCATATGATTATCTTCTGGATGTTGTTGTACCCAAGTAGCAATCATATCATCTGCTTCTGCAGTCTCACATCTTAGTACGGTGCAATTAGTTTTGTTAGAAAAGAACTGTACCATGTCGTCATACGCTTCAAAGTATAACTCATCGTCCTCTTGTTCTCTAGGACTACGTTTGTCCATTGTTACTTTACGATTTGCTTTGTAAGGCTTATAAAAGTCCTTACGCCATGAACGTCCTTCTAAACATATTATTACATGACTGCCGTCAAACTTGTTCCAGCACTTATTAATACTATTAAACATAATGTGCATAGCCATACCGATCTTCATGTCGATACTATCTCCACGTCCACCAACATGTTTTGCTCTCATAAACATGTTCAGTCCATCTACTAATAAGTAATTTTTGCTCATTTATTGTCTAGTCCTTGTTCCATTATTGCATCAAACGGACTATCTTCCGTCCATTGCTTACTTTGTATTTTACGCTCTTTAGCCGCAGAAGTCAAGTCTTTTATGAGATCAATATTCATGGTCTTATATGCTTTCATAAGCTCTAATATCTCATCATCGGATAAACTTGCCACGAAGTCTGAAATCGCAGGACCTATTACCTTGTTAACCAATATAGCCAACTTAGTCTGAGCTGATGTTTGTTCAGTCATCTAGACCGTCCGTAGTAGGACCGTTTCTTACTTTAATTACGTCTGAGTTAGCATCTTGTAGACCAAAGTCCATGTCAGCGTTCTCTTGTAACAATACTGTTCTACATATATCATTGAACCATTTGTTAACTACACTCTCATCGCTCTCGCCAGTGTATCCTTGTGCATGTAACATAGCAACAAACTGGTCATTCCAGTCTAACTCCATGTATCCTTGCTTAACATCTTCTGGGTTAACTTCCATATGTTTTACTTCTACCCAAGGTTCGTCTCTCAGTTCAGCAACTTTCTTATCACGTACTGACTGGGTTAGGTTACCAGCTTCAACATCAATGTCCATGTCTGATACTTGAGCATCAATGTCATTGTCTATGTCGATCCTGGCAAGTTCCTTGTTAAGCTCAACGCCTGTAAGTTCATACTCAGCCTTTGCTCTTAGTTTACTTTTGCCTGTTAGTCCCCAACTTGCGGGTAACATCCAAAAAGGTACTTTATTCGCCATCATCTTTCTCCTGTTTATCGTGCCATTTTAAACTGCACTCTGCTCCACAAAATATGTGTTGCATGTCATGTGTGTGGTATGGAGATGTAAAATATATCACTCCGCACTCACTACACTTATTCATTTACTATCATTACTGGTATAATCTTTGTAATAACACAGCCCGGGTTATGTTCGACATTATTACCTATTAATAGATATACTGGTAAGCCTGGCATTAGTTGATCAAATATTGCATCCATCTCCCAGTTCTTTCCAAATATATATCCATGTGCCGATTGTAGATTCCAACAGCCTAGCATGACTGCATCATAACTTCTACCATCGTTCATCTTAACTCTAATAGTATCCTTGCCTATCTTGTCTGCTCCGATAATAGCTGAAGTAAACAATGCCGGCGGTGTTGTTTCTACTGTGTGTCCATGATATGTTTTACCTTCAGTTACTCCAGTGCCATCAACAAACCATTGATCTGCTCTTGCTTCAACTGAAAACAATAATGTACACCACAGTATTGAAAACAATGTCCAATGAAACCAAGTAAAGTATTCACTGGTACTTGACCAAGGACGTTCTGCTTTAATCTTTTTAATAATATTCATATTATTTTCCTATTGCATTTCCATATATGTGTACATGAACTCTGCTTGTATAGTTATAGCCACGTTGTATTGCTTCATCGGCTATGGTGGCTTCTGTTTGGATCAGACCTTCGAACGTTCCACCTACGCCCATAATCCACACAGGAAAATTACATCCTGCATCTCTAAATAATTTAGTATTCTCTTCTACTTCTCTCCAACTCTCTTCAGAGCCATTTACTACGAACTTTAGTTGTCCGTGATTACTAACTTCTGCATACTTGCCTACTATCTCTGGGCATATTGCTTTACTATGTTTCTCTCCAGCAGTACTCCATAACTTAGGACTTACACTCCAGAACCACTCTGGCGTACCTAATGCGTCTGGAATAATTCCACCGTACTCGTCTGTAGCATAAAATCTTTTATCTATAAACTCTTCTAAGTCTGGTGTTACTGCTCTAGTACCATTTGTTTCTACTGTAACGTGAGTGTTGTTCATCTTACGTTTAGCAAACTCTTCTAACACACTAATCATACCAGGTTGCGACTTCTTAATCATAGGCTCGCCTCCTGTAAATACCATGTGTGTTCTGTTTAGTGTTACAGGATGTATAAAGTTACCGTGCGGTAGGTGAGCCTGTAGTTCGTCTACAGCCTCCTCTACCGTCTTATCGGCAATAAGGTGCTTGAAGCGTTTGCTCCAAGTGTAACTACTGTCACAACCCTTATCAAAAACTGGCAAATCAAACACGTTGTCGATGTTTGTTAAATCAATTGTTTCGTACGGTAACTCATAGGTGCTAGGGTCAGTTGGATCTGTTTGTCCAAAGCCATTGCACTGAAGATTACACAAGAAGAATCGCATCCATAAACTAGGAATGCCTACATAGGAGCCTTCGCCTTGGGCTGAGTAAAACGTTTCACTGTATTTTAGAGTCATGTTTTTCCTTCGTTACTATATATTCGTCGTAATCTAAATCTTCTTTTGTCTGTTCGTTCTGTTCAAATATTGCTGGCACACTATCTGTTAGTGCAATCTCAACTAACTCAAACAAATCGTTTTCTAAATCTAAGTCTGCTTCTTTGTGCATTAGAATCTCTAGGCAACTAATCCTTAGTCCGTTGTTCATACATGTAGCAAAGTTGCTAGTACGTCTGTAATAACGTCTGCCTAGCTCTACAAGTTTAATGAACACTACTTGATTAATGTTGCTTACTTCTAATACAATCTCTTCTCCACCTACATTAACTAATGTAAGTAACTGTTCTAATGCTTGATTGGTAGGTATAGAAGTATTAAGAGCATAAAACTCTAATGCTTCAAACACATCTTCCATAGCAAGGGTAGGATATAATTTTAATACGTCAGCTACGCTCTTACCTGTGCCAACACTTTCGCATATAGCATTTACAGGCACGAGTCCTTTTGAAACTATAAAACCTTTCTTCCTACGTTCTATCATACTTAACCTCTACCATTAGCAAACGACTGCTGTAGTTTAATATTATCCATAAACTCTTGTTGTACCTTTGCTTCTTCTTTGAAAGAACCTTTAAGTACTGTAGTCTGTGTAAGACTACTATGTGCCATAATGCCTCTATTCTCACAACAACCGTGTGTGGCTTGTATATAAACGCCTACGTCATTACTACCAGTGGCTTCCATAATCTCTCTAGCAATGTCGTTACATAGTTCTTCTTGTAACGTTCCACGTCTTGCACACCATTGTGCAATCCTTGTGTACTTGCTTAGACCAATTAGTGTGTCAGCGGCAATGATACCAATGTATGCTACGCCTGTTACTGGCTGGTGATGATGTGAGCAAACACTTTTAAGTTCGCTACGCACAACCAACATGCCTTCGTATCTATCTTCTGTTACATTAGGAAACGCTGTTGCATTAGGCATAGGTTCGTACCTACCTGCCATTAGTTCTTTGATATACATTTTAGCAAGACGTCTACCAGTTTCCATACTGTTAGGATCGTTTTCAATATCAATAACTAGACTCTCTAGTACTGATTCAAACTTAGGTGTAAGCTCTTCGATAAGTGCTTGTTTGTCGCCTTCTTCCATGTACTCACTAATGTTACTACCAGCCCAAAACTTGCCGCCAGCTTGTAAGATACGTTGTTTTATTGTATCACTAATCATTCTCTTGTTGTTCCTCTTCTTTGGATAATAATATAATCATTTCTTCTAGAGTGTCTATCTCTCTTTTAAGTTCTAGTTTTTCTAACTTCTCTGCATGAACAATAAAGTCATCAACATGTAAGTCGTAATCATCGGATATTTGTTTATCCATTACCCTATGTTTAGTTTTTAGGGTAACTAAGTGGTTACGAAGGCTTACTAATGAACTCATTATCCTCTCCTAATATGCCGTTAGCCCAGTTCTCTACTATGTCATTTGCATAGTGTATGCTTTTGTCTCTAATATCTATTGTACCAAACAGGTCCTTTTCCATTCCTATTTCACATAAATATTCTTTAAATAAATGTACAACAAAGCCATTGTCATTTACTATTTCTGCTGTTCTTTTCATTTTAATATGTTCCAGTTATGCTTTATAAACTCTCTTATTACATGCGTACCATATGCCGCCCATGCAAATGTGAAAACAAACCATACTAATAATTCAATCATTTCCACCACTCCTCGTAAGGGAATACTATCCATTGTTCTTCATCTGGTGTAACTTCCTTTGCAGTATAGTCAACTTTCTTACCAAAATTACTGGACAACTTATCATATATTGTACAGTATCTGGGAGCCATTGTCAACAGTTTTTCGCAACTTTCATCAATTATATTGAGTGTTGATCCACTATCGTTAATGTCATCGCATATTAATATGTTCTTACCATTGTATTTAGACAAAAGTTGTTCAAGTGCGCCATTATCCTCGACTGTATGATCTCTTAGACTTAATTGGAAGCCTTCAAACGGTATATTCCAGTAATGACTGAGCATTACTCCCATTGGGTAACCGCCTCTTCCAGGTCCTAATATAACATCGGGCTTATACTTATCTACTGCCATTGCCCGGCATATTGTTGCAACGTTGCTGTTAAATTCTTCCCAGGTGTGGTAGTACTTCATGTTACTCAACTATACCAAACACATCAGACTCGGATAGGATAATAAACTCCTCTCCATCAATTTCAATCTTGTCGCCGTTGTTTGGGCCAAACATAATATAGTCACCGACTTGACATTCAAGTGGGATAACAATATCTAACTTACTTTTCTTTCCTGGACCTACTGCTATGACTTCGCCTTCTGCTGGCTTGTCTTTAGCAACACTAGTTAAGATAATACCGCCTGACGTTTTAGTCATGCTAGTTTTACGCTTCACTAATAGTTTATCGTGTAATGGTTGCATAATGGTTCCTTATAAATTATGTTTACGTTTCAGCTTTGGCTTCTGCCAAGCCAGTTCATCAACAATGATATCGTTGATTGTTTTTGTAGGCTCCCAACCCAAGTTGTCCTTAGCAAATGTTACATCTGCATAAGTCTTAACCATGTCGCCTGATCGTGGAGCAACTAAATTGGTGTTAATGTCTTCGCCTAGTTCAGTTTCTACTGCTTTAATTAGCTCTAGTACACTAACTGGTGTGCTGTTACCTAAGTTGTATGTGTTGTTAATACCATTATCAAACATTTGATGTAGTGCTAAAAGGAAACCTCTAGCAATATCGTTGATGTGAGTATAGTCTCTTAAACATGTTCCATCTGGTGTGTCATAGTCGTCACCACATATATCAAACACTTCGTTTGTTAATGCCTTCTCTACTATGATAGGTAGTACATGTACATACGGAGTCTTTTGATATCCGTTCTTGCCTGCATTACTTCCAGCTACGTTAAACAATCTTAGAATGCTGTAGTTCATATCATAAACATCACAGTAGTCTTTAATTATTTGTTCACATATCTGCTTTGTTCTTCCATATGGATTGATTGGAAACATTGGGTCTGTTTCTTTATAGGACCCGTCTTCATGAATGCTGTGTCCATATACACTACTGCTTGATGCAAACATAAAGTTCTTTACGCCAGCTTCAACACATACGTTTAGTAAACTAATAGTCTGCTCTACGTTGTCGTGATATGTATCCTTAGGATTAATTACACTGTTAGGTACGCTGTTGTTTGCCGCAATATGGATAACACATTCAGGCTGAATAATATCTATTACACCTTTAACTTGTTTTGTATTAATCTCGAACGGATACTGGACTACGCCTGGTATATCACGTTTACGTCTATCAATATTAAATACATTATATCCACTAGCAACTAGCAGTTCGCAGACATTACTGCCTATAAATCCACTGCCACCTGTTACTACAATTGCTTTCTCATCATTATTCATTGCTATCTCCTTCTTATTCCGTTTCTGAGCGATCGAAACCGCCATCACTTCTTAAACTCGCACTAAGCGGGTCTAGTAAAACTTGCTCTCTCCTTGAAAGACCCTTAGATTGATTAACTTCAGCGTACTCAAGTTCTAACTTTTGATCTCTTCTTGAAAGGCTCTTAGATTTACTATCGCCAATTACTTCATACAATGCTTTACCACTGAAGAAGTCGTTTTTTAACTGTTCTGCTAACTGTTCGTTATCGTCTGACATAAGCCAATTAAATGCTAACATGCCTCGAATCTTATCAATCAACTTGTCCTTGTGCGTTAAGTAACTATCCCAACTCTCTGTCCATTCGCTTGGGTACTTAAACTTGTCGTCATACATTTCTGTATAACTTAATCTGTCCGGGACCAATGGTGTCGCACCAACCAATGCTCCTTCAAAGCAACTGATACCTAATGTTTCTTGTGTGTTAGCACTGAACACTATCTTACTACGCATGAGTAAACTATGATACTCATCCTTACTAAGGTTTTGTTCTTGTGCAACTATAAAGTCTACATCTTCAAATGCTTTGCCTAAATCTTTAAATATCTCCACTTGCTTTTCAGGTGCTACCCTGTGTGGAAATAATACTATATCGTTTTTACTTGTAGGTATATTGTACTCAGCAAGTAAATGCTCCAAGTACTCCATGGGCCATCCCACCCTGTGAATCTTATTAGTATCCACATTCGGGAATGACTGCATGAATAAGTCGATATGGAAATCTGTAGCAAAGAAGTTATGATCAAATACATTGAACATACTTTCTTCCGCAAGCCTTACCCAAGGCGCATCACCAATTAGTCTACCTAAAAAGTCCGCTGGGTCATAAGATCCTGCATGCCACATGCCACCAATTTTAACTTTAACACCTAATAACTCTGACATATATTTTAGTTGTAACACAGTTGGATTCCAAGCATCAGTATAGAGGAAGTAATCTCCATCTTGTACTGTACCATCCGCAAACATTTGACTAATAGTCTTTAACTGTTCGCTCTTCCAATAGTTAGTTCCGCTAAAGTTTAAGAATGCCCCAGGAGTTGTATCCTGCGGTGCATCACTCGGCCCTTGTATAACTTTAACTTCCAGTCCTGAGTCTTTCATTTGCCTAGGCAACCACGTCTTCCACTGAGCGGTGTAGCGTGTTTCAACAGGTTCTAGCTCAACAATATAAATCATAATTTATCCAGCGTTTTTGCTTTCTTGGATTTCTTTTCTTCTATCACCAGCAAGGTTTTTGATATCCATCAATGCCTTTCTAGCTCTAGTACCTGCGGCTTTGTTGCCACCTTCGAACTTCTCGCTTTCTTCGATGTATGTCTCGAATGCCGCTTTCATTTTTAAATGTGCTTCCATAATATTCTCCTTAAGAATTGTTTATTAATCATCAAGTCCCTTAACATAAGTTGCTTGACTGTCGTCCTTATAAGGGTTACCACCCTCATACCAACTACCCTCAGCTCTATCCGTTACCGGAACATCACTGTATGGATAATCTATCTCGCACCCGTTTTCATTATCTTCGGCTACTGAAATCTTTATATCACGATTAGGATACTTTACTTGTATCTCTGTCGCTAATTCATCTGCAATCATTTCGCATGACTTAAAGTCCAGTTGTATAACGTCTCCGCTATACAACCTTTCTAGCCAGCGTTTAAACTGTATAAATTCAATGTCTCTATCGTTATGGAATATTTCTATCCAAACTCTAAAGTAAAAAGTATGTCTGTGAGGATAACCTAGAAAAGATACATCGTCCCAACCGCCAGTAGCGAGTTTAGGATCCGTGTCTGCTCCAGGATACTTGTGAATTCCTTCCTTCGTAAATGTTACCCAAATACTTCTCATCAATATTCCTTATACAATATTAGTTGCTTGTGGGCCTTTCGGTCCATCTTCGACATCGTATGATACTTTTTGATTCTCATCAAGTGAAGCATACCCGTCTGTTTTTATAGCTGAAAAATGTGCGAACACATCTTTTCCACCGTCGTCAGGCGTAATAAATCCAAAACCTTTAGATGTATTAAACCATTTTACTGTTCCATTTGCCATTTTATTTCTCTCTTTGTGAAGTCTTACCTTCGGTTATTAATTCTAAAGGTAATTCCTTCAAAATATTACTTGCCTTACTCAAAGTTTCACCTTAAAGTTAAACATGAAGATGCTTTCATCTTCGTAATCCTGTGTGTATTCGTTTGCTAAACCAATACTAAATCTTTCTGTAATCGCATAACTAAGTTCTTGTTCCATTCTCAAGTAATACTCATCACTGTTTTCGTGTAGTATTTTATTAGTTAATGTTAAATTTGCTGTGGGCTTCCATTCTATCCACACACTAGTTCGTAGAATCAGTTCAGTATCCATAGCTTTCAAATATGCCAATGATGACTCTGTACTAATCTTCCACTTGTCGTTCTTAAATAATTTGTATCCGTACCCAAGTCCTGCTACTGTTCTTAGTGAGTAGTCTCTAAACTTATCAGCATCTGTTTGTAATACTGCAAGTACATACATCTTTTCGTTGATGTCTTTGTTGAGCTTCCAGTTAGTATACAAACTTTGTTGACGCTTGTCACTGTCTGCATAACTTGTATAAAAGTCTGCTTCAATTGTGTACTGCCAACCGTTCTCTAAATCTTTTCTATGGTCGAAGTCTAAGTTAATCTGTACATCTTCATCTACATTAAAAAAGTCTCCGCCTCCACTAATGCTAGTGTCTGCATTGGCTTCTTGAGCCCATAGCATAAACACCATAATAGCCGCTACAATATATAGTGGGCTAAAGTTGATGTGGAAGTTTTTATCGAATTTAGTCATTACTTGTCCTTTAGCTCGTCCAGAGCCTGTTGTCTAGTGATGTTCATTTTGTCCAATGCTTCTGTAATCTCAAAGTCGTAATACTTGCCTGTAAACTTTCTCAATTTATTACGCTCTGTTAACATTACACTTGATTCCCATAGCATATAACCAGAGGCTAAACCTACTGATATACCTATAACAATTATTACAAAATCTAATATCAACTGTTTCGTCTCCTTCCTTTATATCTACTTCTCTTGGGCTTAGGATTCTCTGCTACGATTTCTTCTTCGTATTCTTCCATCTCTTCGTCCAAGTCTTGTTGGTTAAAGTCTTCTAGCTTTGCCTTAAATGCAGTAACAAGGTCCATGAGTTCATGTCCAATGTCAGCATCGTCATTCGTATCTAGTTCTATTTCAAATTTTATCTTCATAAGTTCTTCACATTAATATATATTATATGTTCTTTACTGGCACATGTCAACCATTTTTTTTGGTAATTAATCAATTACTTCGTCTCCAACATAGTCGGACCAATCGGTGTATTTGGATCTATCCATCAAGTCATGCAACTGATGACACCAAACACCTGTGTTAGTTCCTTTAAAGGAACTGTCGTCTAACTTAACAGTTGTGTTATAGTTAAACAGTTTTATAGCAGGTAACCTAACAGCAATCATAGGCACAAACTTATTATAGTCATTCCAGCCGTTGTCATGAAACCATTGGTGATTTGCGTAAGCACTATCAAAGTCCAGTGTTATCCAAATGTCTGCTTTTATTAGCTCTGAAATTATATGATCCCACTGATCCCATTGGTCTGCATCCTCGCCGGGTTGGAAAGAGTTAGCACAACCTAAGTACGCATGGTCAATGCCGTTGTCTAAGCACCGCTGTAATATCTCTTTAGAGTTCTGTTTGCCAATAACAAACAATGTTTTCTTACCATACAACGGAGTACGCTCTACTTCAATACCTATAAAAAACTTAGGATCTTCTCCAAAGTTATCTCTGCCTTCTACTGTCGTCATACTATGTAATCTCCTCTGTCTTTTGTCGCTGTTCTCTTCTTACCCGATGGACTAGTGTACTCTTCTTTTATACCTTTCGTACCACCTTCTCCGGTGAACACTTTATATACGGCATACAATGTTACTATGAATAGTACCGACATAAAGATAATCATGTTAATATCCATCATGTCCATTCTATATAACTCCTACCCATTCCAGGCTTCTTTGTTATGTTCTCAGCAAATGCTATTGGCACTTGATTAAAACTATTGTACGAGTGTGTCCACATGTCAGCAACTTCTATACTGCCTTCACGCACCATTACAACACCAATTCTCATACACTCTATAAACTTATCGTCTCTTGGACTAGGACAATGTATTTTAATATTGTTCCAAAGGAACTTACTAAAGTCTGTGCTGACTGGCGTAGATTTCTCTGCACCAACAACATAATGTCCGTTAGGTCTAACGTCAATGTTCTCAAAATGAGATGGACTAGAACTTAAATCAAATACTATATCGTATTCCTTTGAAGGTCTGTCCTTAACTATTACATTAGTTTGTTCTTCCCAGAAGTCCATTCCACTTCTACCTACTACATCTATATTAGTATTTAGGCTAAACTTGATGTACTGATACAAAACTCTCGCTAAAAAGCCTGTGCCAATAATACATACTTGCTTGTTCTTTCCTATATTTCCAACGCTTTGTGCAATGTTAATAGCACATGCAACAGGCTCAATTATATACTTAGGACTTGCTTCAGGAACCTTAACAAACGTGCCTTGTGGCGCATTGTAACGCTCTGCGTAGGCTGGTTCGCCTCTTGTGGCAACATAGTCGCCGACTTCTACATTAAATATACCTGATCCAATCTCTAAAACCTTACCAAGTGATTCGTGTCCATGCATGTGAGTAGGTAGTAAAGGAAACTCTCCCTTATACATTGCTACATCACTACTACAAACACCAGTGTAAACACTCTTTACGGCTATCTCATTGACTTCTAATGTAGGCACATCATATTCTTGCTTGATAATATCCATCATACCAGTTGTATAGTATTGTTTAACCTTCATGGTATGCCTCTAGGTTCTTATGTATCCACGTATCAATATGTCTGTGTAATTCATATGGTTCTGTTACACCTACAGCTATCATACTGCCGTATGCGTCTGCAGGACATAAGCCAAAGTTCCATTGGTACATACTACTCTCAGTATATATCTTAACACTTTGGTTATCGTAACCTTGTTTCCAACTAGCTCTAACATTAATAGGATACTTGTCGTCGATGTACCATGTCTCTTGAGCATAGTCACATACGTTGTATATACCGTTGTTAGTTAATGTGCCATAGTCACTACCAGTTAGGTCATCTAATACATGTTGTTGTGCCATGCTGTGGCTACTACGTTCCATGCTTGGAACACCACCGAATATCTTAATCAGCTGACAATACAAATGTGGGAACAAATCTAATGCAACTCCTCCCCATGCTTTACGTCTTTGTGTACTCCAGCCACCAGGATTTGGTATTCTATCAGCACTAAACCAAGTAATGTCTATACCAGTGAGTTCCTCATCTCCTTTTAAAAAGTCATCTACAGCACCATAATTATTTCTATATAAGTTATTCTTACATAGGATAAACTTAGTGTGTGGGTGGTCTTCGCAAAGGTTATTCCATTGTGATGAACTTGGCAAGCCAGGCTTCTCAATGAATATAGTTTCTACTTTGTCTGCTAATAGTCTAGCAATTGAATCGTGTGTGAAGTTAGGTGTACAAATGACTGCCACATCATATTGGTCAGTCACTTGTTTTGTATCTTCGAATGTTGCACCACCTACTAAAGGATCTACTGTGTCTACAGTATAGCCTAGTTTAATAAGTTCAGGGAGATAAACATTACTGCCTATGCCTCCTAACCCAACAAGTAGTGCATTCATTCTATAACTCCGCCGCCAAGTTTGTTAGTGAGTCTTCCATCATTTGATCAAACTCTCCTTCTACTTGTTGCTCTACTTCTTCATCGAAGAAAGAACTAGTAGGTGAGGAGTTGAATGCCGTGTCTGCATCTTTGTGTTTGTTATTACTAACATCATCTAAGAACAGTTTAGCATCGTCTAATAGTTTGTGAGGATCATCACTAGTGAATAGTTCTTTAACAAATGTATCAAACATCAACATATTTCTAGGCGTGTATAAACTTTCTTGATTAAGTTTCTTACCTTTCTTCTGCCAGTTTCTCCAATCTAGTTGGTAGTTCTCGCATTCTAATGTTGCTAGGCTGTTTGCTTCTTGTACTGCTCTAATATGCATGTATACATTGTGTGACATCAGTAAGCCGTATGTGAAACTATCCCATGAAGTCTTACCTTCCTTGTGGATCTTGTTCAGCATACCCGGAGCATACCAATTAACATCACCAGTAACTAGTCTGCTACCAATCTCACTCTCCCAAGGGAAAGGATTGTTAGACAAGTTGCCAGGTGAGTGATGACTAAATGCTTTGTTATCAAAACACTTCTCCATAATGTAACTCATCTGATTACTAGTAACTTTGTTTCTTGTGTATACTAAACCGTTTGCACTACTAATGTATGGACTAGCACAATCAAAACTAACTGTGATGTTAGGGTTAACATGTTCTCTTAACTGTCGCTGTATGCTTGTAAGCATTACACCCCATTCAAGTTTACTAGTACCCAAGAAGTGAATCCAATCTCTGTCTTGTAACTTCTCATCATCACGCAAAGTAATGATACGTTTCAGTGCCATGTGCATGTCGCGGATATTGTTACCACCCATGCCCCAACCTTCTGTGTCGTAGTCTTTTACCTTCTGATACCATTCTTCAGCATCGTCCCAGTATGTTCCTTGTAATACATTAAGGAACTTTGTGTTGCCTTGTCTGTGATCCATAAACCAATCTAGGTTGTATGCAGTACACTTCAAGCATTCGTCGAAGTTCTGTAGTCCAGTCTTCTCTTTAAAGCCAGGCTTACATGCCCAACTCGGAACATCAAATGTCATACTCCAGTCTGCTGTATGTTCTAACCAGTTGAGGATCTTACCTCTAACTCTATCAGCATCACCTTTGTATCCAACATCACCAGGCTTCTCGAAGAAGTTTTCCCAGTCAAACTTAATAACACCTTTACCAATCTGGAAACCACCGGAGTCGCCTACAATAGTTGTGTTAGTTCTGTCTCTGTTTTGTATAATGTGTTCCATTACCTTACTCTTCTCTATGTCCAAGTAAGCATGACCGGCACTATAAAGTGCTTTGTTATAATAGTAGTAGCCTTTCTCTTTATCCAGGAAGTTCATGCCTTCGAAGCCATGCTCAAATCCATTCGGGACTCTGCCTTCAGGGATATATCCAGGCACACTCTTACATCTGCCTAACAACTCTGTCATAAAGCCGCTTACCGCAGGTAAAAATGTTGCATAGTCACTATGCGTCTTGGATAAATCTCTCATGCTTATCTTCTCGCTGGTAGTAAGTAAGTATAAATGCCTAAGCCACTGTCTACTTTAATTTGTAGTAAGCCTTGATTGTTAATACTTAATACTAAGTTGCTATTGTCTCCAAGTCTAAGAATCTTTAACACGATATCTAAGGGCCAGTTCCATTCGGAAGTAAGGTCGCCTTCAACATTGTTATCAATTAGGATCTTAGTCCTGTCACTTGCATCACCGCCAACTAGGAAGTACAATGCACCGTTCTCTGTCTTAGGTGTAAAGTTTGCTTCATAGCCTGCTTGTACGCCATTAAAGTATGCTAAATCCTTTAACGCTTTAACACTTGGTAAAATGTTTACGTCAAACTCTGCACCTTTAAACTTAATGTCTTTAAGTTGTTGGTTAATAACATCTGCTAACATAAATCTATAATGTGCATCTGTTCCAGTTGTGTCTTTAAACTTAACTTCAACAGGAGTTTCAGTTCCGTTCCTGTCTTGTGTAACTACTTCAACTGTAGCATCGTCGGCATCAAAGCCTGGATAGTTAATAAAGCCTTGTAGTACACCCATTCTGCTTAGACCAATAGTTGCATCTGCAAAGTCTACTACAGGATTAATACTAAATCCTTTAACAATAACTGTCTTATCTGCATCAACTGTTTCAATCTCAGTAAGCTCAGTTGTTCCTCTAATTTTTGCCATTTCAAAGATGCCTAGACCATGTGTATGTCTTAGTACGTCTTTAAAAAAGTCTTTTACATAATTATTCATATTTTCTCCGGTAAATGAATTCGTTTCAACATTATACTACTTTTATTTAGGCAAGTCAAGTTATTTCTTGCCCTTAATCTTGTTTAACATTTTAATTGTATTAAACATATCTTTAACTGGATTACTATCATCCAGATTCTTGACGACCTCTAACATAATTAGTAAGTCTCCAACTGTTTCTTCACTGAGTTCGTGTTCGCCTATATTAATTGCTGGCGGGTCCATGAGTGTGTTCCACTTGTTGTTCCCAGTCATTCCAGCATAAACAGTCGGGCTACTGTTTGCCGAGCCACTTACTGTAATGGTGCCTTGATTTATTGCTGTTCCTGATGTAGTGAACGTAGGAGCGGGAGTACAACTAGACATAGGACTAACTGTTACTGGTCCACCGAGCCCTGTGTTAATAACTACACTGCCTGATGTTAGTGGTTGTGTGTTCCATTTTTGGTTCATCTATCTCGCCTTAAAATTCAAAATACTGTTGGAATGCCGCACTATCGTTAGCACTCTTAAGATCCCAATTCATTACACCTAGTACGTTTTGTATCTTCTTATCCAATACTGCTTCTTCCATTGCGTCTTCGTCGAACGGCATATCTTTAAACCATTGTGGAATCTGCATTTCATCTGTAGGATAAGCCATACTAGTATAGCCCATTGGGTTTGGCTTTAGTCTGCACACTACAACTTTACTACCGTCCATAATCTGTAAACTATAGTTGTCTCCGTTAGCAAATCGCATAGCATTGTAATTAATACTAGCTCTAACATGTCCGGGTATCATCTTGTTCTCGCCATCATCGGCGGCTCCAGTCATACCAAACATAGTACTGCCAGTTGGCATACTGTTTTGTTGCTTACGAAGTTTGTCAGTGTACTTGGTTAAGTTGTTAACACGTTTAGGCATTCCTTTCCTCCAAGCATCTAACTCACCAAATGATTCTTTAAAGTCTTTAATCATTTGTATAACTTCTGGCTCTTGCTTTCCTTCAAGTGTATCGTCTAGTATCTCTTCTAGGAAGTCTTGTATGAACTCAGGTGTGTCTGAACGCTTAATGTCCATACCCATAATTTTAAGATAGCCACCTTCTGGTTGCCACCCTTCAATATCTAAACACTTGATTGCATACCGCTTCTTAGTAATAAAGATACCTGACTTACCAACTACCTCTCTACCTGCTTTAATAACGCTACCCATCTCTGTTGGACTATTAAAGTCTTGCTTCATAAAGTCTGGGAAGGTATCACTAACCTGGTCACTGATACGATCATACAAGCTGACAGCACTATCCATATCTAAATGCATATCATCAGGTAAGGCAGGCGTTGCCGTGAAGTACACTGAGTCAGTGTCTCCATAAATGATTGTGTCGCCTGTATGATCGTAACTTCCTGTGAGCAACTCATTCACTTTTGCTCCCATGTGGCGTGTGATACGCCTTCCGGTCAAAGTAGTACTCTGACCAATACGTTTATCAAAGAATCTACAGCCTGGGTTTAGGATCGCACCATACAAACTGTTCAAGTTAATCTTCTTAACTAACTGTCGCTTGTCATAGAATGCCTTCTCCGCCTCTGTAGTTGCTTCTTTCTTCTTTGCTTGTAATACTTGACGTTCAGTATACCAACGCTCTAGTAAGCCTGGTACAATGCCTAGTACGTCTGTTTTAAATATAGTTCCGTTAGCACTAATGCTCCAAGGTTGACCACTGTTGAATATTAAGTTGTACACATCACTGCCTGTTACTTCTGCAGTTGTGCCGTCTTCCATATCCAATGTCATTGTACGAGCATTGTCTTGCTCCATAACTAGTTCGTATTCGTTTGATCCGAACTTACCTAGCCAAGCATCTGCAAATGAACTCTTCTCTAATCTAATCTTTGCTTCAACTTCTTCATCAGTAAAGTCAGGACGCAACTGTCCAACGATAGTTTCGTTAGCCATATTCAATGCACGGAATACACTTGGGTACAGACTGTTAATATCCATACTGCCAATCCATTCGTGAAAGCCTTTCTTAGGTGTTGCCACAAAGGCACCAGCCGCCGCTGATCCTTTCTTACTACCACCTCGCTTTCTATCTGGCACTACCATGTCACGTCTGTGTGCTTCATTAATAATTGCTTGTTCAGTAGTTGCCACAGCACCCATTGTAGTATACAGTAGCACGGTGTTGTCATGTGCAATAGTATTAGCTAAGTCAATGAACTGTAGTTTCTTATCCATACGAGCAATAAGCATAACGTCTTGTATGTTATACTCTAAGAATCTACCAAAGTCATGATTGTATAGTCTGTCAAGCGATCCATCATAGACAACTTTCTTCTCACCTAGTTCAATCTCTCCGATAGCATCTAGCCTATAACTGTGTCGTTCCTCATAGTTGTACTTACGATATAGTTGTAAGTAGTCCAAGTGTACACGACCAATTAGGTCATAGCTCTGTCTCTCTGTACCAAAGTTCTCATACATTCTCTCCTTGGGTAACTGATTAAACAAACACATCTGCCTAGTAGCACTACGTCCTAGTATCTTAACGATCCTATTAATAGTGTAAGGGATATCATAACCCTCGCTGTTCCAACCGGACAATATGTCTGCATCATCAATCAAATGTAGGAATGTTCTAAGCATCTCTGCTTCGTCTTTAAATAGTATTACTTCTTTGTATGCACTAGCAATGTTCTCTGCCTGTTCCCATGTCAATGTCTTCGGTGGAACTGCAAGACATACCATAGTATCCATCCAGTCCATATAAAAGCCAATTGCTGTGATAGGCATGAGGGCATCTTCAGGCGTACTAAATCCGTTAACAGGATCAAAGTCTACCTCGATGTCAAAGAAACATGTATGTAGTTTAGGTGGATCAATATTGAGATAGTTCTTCTCTAGTGTTTTGTTAACAGGCTTAACATCAGTCTCATATAACTTACCAGTTGCTCTATTAATAGCAATGTTCTTCCTGAACTCTTTGAGACTTTTGCATCTAATCTCTGTGACTGGCTCATCATGAATACTACGCTTCTTGCCTTTAGGATCACTAAAATAAAAGTTGTACTCAGGCTGATGTGTGATAATCTTACGTTCGCCGTTCACTCGTTCGGCTACATAAATTTTATCTTTGGCTGTGTCGTGGAATGCATCGACGTAACTCATATTTGTTCTATCCTAGAAATTAAAGTGTTTTGCCGACAGTTTCCAGGATTGTTTCGAGTTCATCGAACTTATCTCTTTCATCTGTAAACTTAGCCTTATGAGCAACTTTAACTGCTTTCATAAGTACTCCAGCTTTAAGGTCCATTTCTTCTGCAATTGCTTTTACAGTTTCTCGTAACCCTTCGCTCAGTGCGTCTACTTCGTATAGGACTTGATCGCCCTCTTGGATAAGTTTCTTTAGTCTTGCTTGTTCTTCTGCGTTGAATGTTTTGTTAAATGCCATTTCTACCTCTTTGTTACTGTGTGTGTTGAATGTAGTAATATTTATTACTTATGCTCTTATTATACACTAAAAGCTGGTTATGTCAAGAACTATCTTTTAGATAAATACTAATAGTAGAATACATACAGTAAACAGAAGTTTTGTAGGAGAAACGAAAATGGCAGAAGATAAAGCAGAAGTAAGCATGACCCGTAAAGAGTATGATGCATTGAAGGCAAAAGCGGCAGGCGATGCTCCAGCTGGTGATGGTCCGACAGTTGATAATCGTGGATTTAAAACAGTCGAAGGAATGGAAGATATAGACACTAACGGAGATGGACATATCTCTAAAGGTGAAATGGATATGCACTTAGAATTCAAGAGAAAAGAATTAGAAGATGCAGATGCAATGAGAGATGCTCAACGTAAGATGGCTTGGTTCTCATTATTTGGCATGTTACTATACCCATTCGCAGTAGTTTTTGCCAGCTTGGCAGGACTAAGTGAAGCACAGTCAACACTAGGATCAATGGCACCAACATACTTTGTTGCAGTTGCCGGTATTGTTGCCGCATTCTTTGGTGCTCAGGCGTTTAGCAAAGGTAAATAATCATAATGGCATTTATAAAACACTTTACAAGAATGATTACTCGAGAAGAGTTATCCGACGAAGACGTTATCGAATACTTTGATATCGTGCAGAGTGTTGTTGCCACCAAATTATTAACTGCGTATGACCAAGAGAAAGAACAAGTAGGCATTGAAGTTATATCATACACAGACGAAGACAAGGAAGGAGAGTTATTCATATACGAAATAGTATTAGATGAAATGATCCTCCCTACAGAAGGTGATGAGATTAGTACTATCTTATTTGAAGAGTTTGAAGACATCACCTTTAGCTTCGAAGCCAGCATAGAGATTTAACATTGGCTAAAGACAAGCACGGAATTCCGTTTCACCCTGCGGAGTACGATCCAGACTATCCCAGAATAAAATGTATAGAATGTGGACTAATGAATAGTTGCACACATTTACCTATGGATGCTGAACCTTGGTACCCTAGGCTACCTATCTTACTTGAAGGTGGTAGTGTTCAAAGCATAGGAGAGATACAATTTCATCCTTACACAATACATTCGCTAAATGCAATAGCTAAATCTAAAATATCTCAAAGCAAGATAGTTATAGAAAACTTTATTGCTCCAGCACTATTAGAAAGTCTTAATGCTAACTGGCCCACAGAGTTTTTACCGCCAGAAGTTAAGGGAAGACTACAAGCAAACATAGACTGCAATCCTGCATTCCAGGAGCTACATGACTTAGTATTCAATCATGAGTACATTAGAATGGCTATAGCAGATAAGTTTTCAATACATCAAGAGCATGATTGCAATGTTTGGCTGTGGCAAGATACTAATCAATTCACAGTTAATGATGTACATGTTGATAGCGATGAGTTTGGTATTACATTTGGCATGTACTTGCCAGGAGAGGATCGAGTAACAGAGTTTGGTACACAGTTTTGGCAACCAAACGTATTTGAAACTGACTTAACTACAAGTTTAATAAGAGAGAACTGCACACTCATAGACCAACTACCATTCACTAATGGTACAGCATACTTTATACCTAGATCTGCAAAAGCATGGCATAGCAGTCCTATAATTAATAAAGACATCAGGAGGAAGCATGTATACGGATTTTATTCAGAATCTAAATAATACAATATATAAAGTAGAACAGTCCGAACTACTTACAGCACCCTGGCCCCATATGTTTGTTGCCGAACCTATCAACCAAAACTATCGCACGTTTCTAGAGTATGCAGATTCTGTTAATATAGTGCATGAACATGATGTTTACGGTTGCAGAGATGAATATGTATTAACTGCATTAGATATTTCTACATCAGACGTAAGACAATTCAACAAGTTAATGGAAAAACTATTTTTTGCTATTGCTAAGAAGTTTGGCGACGAAGTATCAGAAGCTCCAGTGCCTTGTGTCACGTTTTGGAAAGACACAGACAAGTTATTAATAAACGATATACATACAGATCAGTTCTTCGATCCTACATACTATACTATCAGTGCTATGATCTACCTGCCTAAAGATGACAGTCAAAGACGTTATGGTACTAAACTGTTTACTTACATAGGCGATGATATTCATACAGATGCTATGCAAGATGAAGGCATGACTCAACCCCACATGGCACATAAAGACAAAGAACATAATTGGAAACACGAAGTTACTGTACCTTTCATGCCTAACACAATGTTTATAACAACCAACGCACAAGGCTCATGGCATCAGGCTCCGACTAATATCGCTCCAGGTGATGTAAGGGAAAGTGTTATGATTCGTTGGAAGTGCGAGTATTAACTACCGTTAATACGAGTTTTAACTAGCAATAGCTCTGTCAGACATTCTACGCCAATTAGTTCCATCATTAAATACAACAGAAGCTCCACCCGTTTCGTCAGTACACAATGCAAGGTCTCCTGCACTTACTGAGCTAGGTAAACTTGATACTACATAGTTAGGTAGTTGTGGTAAGCCACTGCTGACTTGTAGATAGCCTGAGTCACTAAATGTAACGTTTGCTGTTGCAACATTACCCCAATCGCTAGTGAGTGTTGTGCTACCACTTATCAGTCCGTAGTCTGTTAATGCTCCAAATGATAATGCTGTAACTTTGTCTACGTTAGTAGTACTTGAAGCAGAGCCTTGCCAAACAAGAATACCAGTTGAACTATTGTATGAAAGTTCGTTACCAGCAGTTGAGTTATCAGTTACACTAATTGCCGCTCTTGCTCTTGGATTAGTATAGTATAACTTACCTGATCCTTCTGGTAAACTATCTGTGCTAAGGTTACCAACTCTAGTGTCTACTCTAGCGTCAGTGTAATACAAGTTAGTTTCTTCTGTAACACTTGAACTCTTAAGTCCAGTTACAGTTGCATCAGTTACTGTGATACCAGTTGTAAATGTCTTTTGACCAGCAAATGATTCAACTCCACTGCTATGCATAATACTTGCATTAGCAATTTCAGTAGTAATCATTTGATCTATTCGACCTGTTGTAGCAAATTCGCTGTCGTCACTGTTCCAAGTTTCACCTTGAGTAACGTATGCCGCCGCGCCAAAGTCATCAACTGCTACTGCACCACCAAGTAGTAATGTACCACTTGCATTTGGCATAGTAATAGTTCTGTCTGCTGTTGGGTTTGTTGCTGTTAGAGTAGTTTCATAGTCGTCAGCTGAACTGCCTTCAAATACTAAACTCTCTTGTACATTTATCGTAGTAGAATCTATAGTAGTAGTCGTACCTTCAACTGTTAGATTACCGGAGACCGTTAAGTCACCAACATCTGTAGTAAGGATTTCGTTCCATGTAACTGAACCACCAGTTTTGGTTGCTATCTTAGTAAGTTCGTTTGACTTATCTAGCCAAATATCGCCTGTACTAACTTCATTTGCAACTGGTGTTGCTACTCCACCAAAGATTTTACCACCACGCTTACCTATTTGGTAATTTGTATTAGTAGTACCTTTGGCATTCATAAAGACTGCCATTATATTATACTCCGATCTGTTATTGTTAACAGTCTAGAAACCCTAAAGTTTCTAGTTCTAAGTTATAATACTATTTATCATCTGTATGAACATTAACTCTATTAATAAATGTCTCTTTGCATTTAGAGTACTTAGACACGTCATGTCCTTTAACATGTCCTACGAAGTTTATAGTGTTGCCTTCTGCTAGTGCAGTCCTTGGCTCAAATTCAGGTGAACGTCTGTATAAGTCATAAAAGAACTTAACTATGTTACCTTTGTCTGTGAGTACTGCAACCAATAAACTATTAGTTCGATTCATAAAACGTGACATTTTAACAACACCACTGAACTCTGACCTGGTCTTTATCTCACCTTCATATTCAGATGTCTTACGCAAACTTTGTTCTTCCTCTGCCCAAACATCATGCTTGGTATTGTTTCTATACACGTTAGGTAACGATCCAACAATAGGAAGCCTATCATCTCTACCTCGTAGATTGATGTCAACTGCTTTAATAAGATCAGTAATCTTCTTCTCATACTCACTCAGTTCACGTTGCATAGCCTTAAACACTAATCCTTCGAAGTATTCAACGATTAAGTCTGCTGTAACATAGTCCTGGTCCGTAACGGAACCAACTACTGAAGTCTTAGGGTCCTTTAACGAATGGATTAATAGGCTGAAGTTGGGTTTTATAGAGCCTGTTGCTTCATGCGATTTGATGTACTTATACCCTTGGTATCTGTCAACAGCAACGGCATGAGCAATAACTTCTTTTCCTGTGTATAATCGCATAGTAGTTTCCTTATCTAATATATTGAATAGGTTTGTTTTGAGTCTCGTTAATTAGGATATTGTAAATATGTTCCCAATTTTTAACAACGATAGCATTCAATACTTCGCTATCCATGTTATGACCATGTTCCATTAAAATAGATTTAAAGCCTACTTTAGTACCAGCATCTGCATTCAGTGGCTTGTCTTCAATCCAATAGCAGTCTTTGTACTTGGCATATCCTGCCAACTCTGTCAATGCATCATCTTTATCAGCACCAGTGTCTAAACAAATAACTCTTTCAAATGCATCGCCCATTAACTTCTTGAGGTTTCTTTCCCTTAGGTATTTCGCATAAGGATCTAGGCTCAGGCTTGTTAAAGCAATAAACTTGTAACGATGTTTCTCATGGAGTAAATTAATATACCATTGGGCATCTCTTAATGGAGGCAAAAAGCCTATTGCGGCACTCTCATTAAATTGCTTAATAAGTTTATGTCCAGCATTTCTGCTCATGCCGTACCTGTCTCCGATGCTGTAAATGAACTGAGCTCCTTCTACTTTCTCGTGTCCATGATGCTCCATCCAAATGCTGAAGCCTTCTTCCCAATCTAAGACAACGCCATCGATGTCTGTTATAATATACTTAGTTCCCATCTACTACCTCTGGAATAATTCCACCCTCTTCTAAAAATTCTAATTCGCTTTGAACAGTTGCTATATACTTGTCGCTGGCTTCAACGGTAAATCCGTTATCCAACTTCACAGAATAATTATCAACTACCTTTACCACACGATAATAATCATTTGCTCCGTGCAATCTAATGTAATCACCTACAAAAATAACCATTAGTCTAACCTCGATCCTGAATAAATTGGAGTATCTGGAAGATACTTTATAACAGTAGCCACATACGCATTGACACCACACTCCTTAGCACTCATGTCCTGAGTGTAATTACCCGATGGGTTCCAAAGACTGTAACCACCGTTGTAACTTTTATCAAAGCCTTGAGCAATAAAACTCTTACCAATTTTAGTATTGCCTTTAACTCTTGCATCAACCCAAGCAAATCCACAATTCATAGGATGTTCTCCGTGAATTAAAATGTACTGCTGAGTTGCCAATTGAGCATTCGCTACCGCTTCGTTATGAATTTCTGTAGTTAACATTATGCTACCTCTAATGATTTAGTTTGAATTTGTGCAAAGCCCATACCATCTACAATGCTGAACTCACCAGTTGAAGTGTCTTCAACAATGTCGCCA